>ENA-USUJ01001379-USUJ01001379.1-human-gut-metagenome-genome-assembly--contig:-NODE-1379-length-20692-cov-9.491972_pt1 | contig 20692 bp, 16 predicted proteins | sample MGYA00250061_ERZ773398 | MGnify/ENA primary metagenome ERZ773398 (study PRJEB29103, sample SAMN06111992) | human gut metagenome | biome: human gut; feature: ankylosing spondylitis patient; material... | reverse complement strand
AGCCAAGCTCAATGTACATGGTCACAAGGTCGTTGTGCATCCCGCCGAAGTCGTGGGTGCCAAAGACGCCGATGCCCGCTGCATTCATGATGCTGATATACCGCGTGACCCAGCCGATGCCGTAGCCGCGGAACGTAGGGCTGAAGGAATACAGGTCGGTGAAGGCTTCGTACAGGCCCTCGCGGCCCATGGTGTCGATGCCCAGGGTGTCCACCGTCCAGCTGAACAGGCCCGACCAGATGAAGAAGACGTAGAACAGGCAGATGGCGATGGCGAAGATGGAGATGGAATGGAGCACAAAGTTCTGCCCCTTGGGTTTGAGCCGGGTGATGAACAGGTGCATCAACAGCACGCCGAGCATACCGATGAGGGCGATGCGCTTGAGACCCAGATAGAAGAAGCCCGCCGCCAGTGTGAGATGGACGACCCGCCGCCAACCTTTTTCAAAGAGGGCGTAATAGAGGACCATCAGCCCGAACCCGAAGGTCAGGTCGTGGACTTCCAGCGCCTTGATGGGCGCATTGGTGTCCACGCCGCCGGATTTGGCAAAGGCGATGAAGCCGGTGATGAACTCGCTCAGGCCGTAGGGCCGGAGGCTGTCGAACACCAGGATGCAGACATTGGCGATGCACATGCCGTAGAAGGTGTAGTCGATGGCTTTGCCGCCGAACAGATACACGGCTGCGCACATCGAGGTAAGCGAGATCATGTGGTAGAGGATGGTGGAACACCCGCGGGACATGTAGTTCAGCTGCTGGAAATCCAGCGACCAGACAAGCATGGACCACGCCGCCATCATCACAAAGGGGATGAGAAAGATGATGTAATATTCCCCGATGAGGGGCAATCGGTTGAAGTCTCCGGTGATGAGCAGAAAACAGGCGGCCAGGCCGACCACGGCGGCCTGCACCAGGTACTTCATGAACCAGGGCAGGCCCATGCCACGGTACCAGAACCCGATGCCCATCATGGCAATGTAGAGCAGCGGCAGCCAGAACGGCCGCTGCGCCGGTTTCCGCTTCAGGAATTGTGTTCCTCCATGCTGCGCAAGATACTCCCAGTTTCCGCTGCCATATCCCCCAAAGAGTAGATTCATAAGACTTGGCATCTGCCCTCCTGTGCGAGCCTGCGGGCAAGCCGCGGCTCTTCGCGTTCGTTCAGTTCAAAAGCTCCACGATGGCCTGATAGTTGCGGGCACAGTTCTGGTCATCCACCTGGTCGAACAGCGCGTCCACACGCTTTGCGTAGAAGGGGGATATCGTGCCGTTCTGGGCCAGAGCGCGGTCCAGCTCCCGGAAGAGCGCTGCCTGCTCGGTGACCACAGGCCCGAAGCCGTCGTCTCGGTAGCTGAAGTAGCCGACGTCGTGGTGTACGCCCCAATACTGCGCCTCATCGAACTGGTAATAGAGGAGGGGCTTTTTCATATAGGCAAAATCAAACTGTACGCTGGAAAAATCGCTGACCATGACGGCGGATTCCATCAGAAGGGTCTGCACATCGGCCTCACCCAGCGCCGCGATCTTCACCCGCGGGTTGGCGGTGTGGAAGCTGCTCAGAAAACGCTGCACCTCGAAATGAGGGTAGAAGACGGCCTCATAGCCGTGCTTCTCCAGCAGCGCCTCCAGCTCCGGGCTGGAGATGACGTCCTGCCAGTGCCGGAAATAGTCGCTCTGCTCGAACTCGGCCTGGGTCTTCCGCTCGATGGCGTAGGTGCGCCAGGTGGGCATCAGCAGCAGCTGGCGCTTGGTCTCGTGGGGGCGCAGCAGGGCGTCAAACCGACACAGACCCAGCCGTTTGACAATACCAGCTGGATAATGATAGGCGGATTCTACAAAATCCCGTTCTTTTTGCAGGGAGCAGACGAAAAGGTCGGTGCGGATGTTGGGGTAGTGATACCATTTCATGTCGTCGATGATGACCCCATGCTGCAAAAAGGCGCGGGGGCCATGGACAACATGGAGCTTGTCGAGCATGTAGTAGCTGTCGATCTCCGGGGTGTAGCCCAGCACATGGGTGCTGATCTTCATTTCCGATGCGGCGCAGAGCAGATAGTGCTTCCAGCTGCGGTAGGGCACGACCCGGCCCAGCGCCTGCACCCGCTCATAGTCCGACAGGGTGGGGTCTGCCACGAACCAGCTGTTCAATTCAGGATGCTCCCGGTTCAGGTAGGCAAAGATGTGGTAGCCGTTGTCCCGCGCTTCGCGGCCCCGCTCAGAGACGAGCCAGACATGCCGGTAATCCTTGTTCCAGCACTTCAGAACGGCAGCACAGCAGGTGGCAGTTTCATATTTCAGGAGTTCCCGCAGCAGATGAAAGGCGCGCCGGGTCTTTCGCAGCAGATCGTTCATAGACGTCGTTCCTTTACATTCAGTTGATAATACAGAAAAAATTCCGATTCATCAGGCGTTCTTCACCACATCGCCATACAGGGCCAGCAGCTGGTCGCAGTAGCGCTCCAGCGTCATCATGCGGTCTTTCTTCTGGATGCAGTGGGCCGACATCTTGGCCAGCAGGGGCTTGTCTGCATAGAGCGCCCGGATCTTTTCCGCGTAGGCGGCCGGGGTGAAGGTGTCGTTCAGGATGCCGGTGCGGCCCTCTTCCACCAGTTCCGGGATGCCGCCGATCCGGTTGCAGAGCACCGGGGTGCCGAGGGACTGGGATTCCAGCAGAGCCAGCGGGCAGTTTTCGTACCAGATGGACAGGTGCAGGGTGAACAGCGCCCCGGCTACGAGGTCTTCGAGCGCTTTGCCGGTCTGGAAGCCGACGTACTTCACGTTGGGCAGGGTGCAGTTTTTGCACAGATCCTCCATGGGGCCGCTGCCCGCGATGACGAAGGGAATGTCCGGCAGCAGCTTGCAGGCTTCGAGGATGCGGTCGATGCCCTTTTCCTCTGAGAGGCGGCCGAAGTAGAGGACGTAATCTCCCTTTTCGGCAGGGGCAGCCGCAGCGACCCGGCTCAGAAAGTTGTGCAGCATCACCGTCTTGCCCCGGAAGCGGGGGACAGTGAGGAGCTTCTCCTCCAGAAATGCACTGGGGCAGATGAAGCAGTCGATCTTGTCATAGACGTGATTGCACTCGTAAAGGGTGCCTTCCACGGCACCAATGAAGCTCTTGGGCAACGAACCGTGGATGCAGCGCTTTTTCACGCAGGGCCACTTGCTTTTTTTGCCCATGCAGGCTTCGCAGAGCTTTTTGGAGTTGAACTCCATCATCATGTGGTTGGGGCAGAGCATCTGCACATCGTGCACCGTCTGCACCATGGGCACCCCGCATTCTGCCCCGGCGCAGATGACCGAAGGCGTCAGCTGGAAATTGATGTTGTTGAAATGGATGAGGTCGGGCTGGAACTGCCCGATGACCTGCTTCAGCTTCCGTTTCGCCTCAAACGAGTAGAGGATACGGAAGGGGTAGAGCAATTTTTCCGCCCCGGCGTTGTGGAAGTCCATATTGGTGGTGGCGAGGTGCAGGGCATTGCCGACGGTGTTCTTTTCGTCGTACATGCCAAAATATTCGACCTCGTGGCCCCGGCGGGTCAGTTCCTCGCCGATCTTGAGGAAATAGGTCTCTGCACCGCCGCGGGGGTAGAGAAATTTATTGACGAATAAGATCTTCACAGGGTCCAGCCTTTCGTTGCGAAAAGTAGAATCGGAGGATTCCTATATAATAGGTACAAATAAACAACTTAATAATAGCATCATCCCTCTTTTCCTGCAATATGTATTCACAAAATCATCGCAATTTGGCGAGGCAAACGGCCCAAAACCGCAAAAAACCGTGAGCGGCGGAATGGCATCTTCCGCGCCCACGGTTCGTCAGGGGTGGATATTCGGTCAAAGATCGTAAAGTGCGTTCAAAAATTTATTGCAGTGTGTTTGGTGCGTCGCTCAGGTTGTGCACGATGCCGTACCAGCGGCAGTTCGTCTGCGTGCTCAGGTCCACATCGCTGAACTTGGTCACGCCCGAACCGTTGATGTCCGCATTGAAGACCTTGTACATCGTCTTGCCCGCGGGGCTGGCCGGGAAGACGTAGGCCGTCAGGCCGGTGGGCCAGGTATTGGAAGCAACGTACCATTTGAGATTCGTGATGTAAACGACATACTGGCCGGAGCCGAACTGGAACCCCTTCTGGTAGGTGTCGATGTAGCAGTCCGAGAAGCGGGTGCCGTTGCCCCGGATGTATGCGAAGACGGTGTTCTCCAACAGGGCCTTTTTGGTGTCGTTGTCGCTGTAGTTGAAATCGAAGCACCAGGCGTGAATGTTGTGGAAGATGCTGCTGCCGTTGCACGAGAGCGCCGTCTTCACGTTCAGGATGACGGTGTCGCTGTACATCGAATCGCCGGTGTCATAAATGCCTACGGCGTTCGGGTAGTCCAGCGAAGACTCGATCATGCAGTTGCGCACCATCAGCTCATACGAGAGGTTGGCTTCCGTCTGGCCGTCGCCTGTGGTCATAGACGAGTCGTTGAACTTGCCGCAGATGCCGTACCGCTGGAAGTTCTGGATGGAGATATGGTCCAGCAGGGTGCATTTCTGCCGTGCCACGGCGATGCAGTCGTCCGCCTTGAAGTTCGCGTTGACCTTGCCGTTGCCCCGGATGAACATGTCCTGCTGGGGCGTTTCGGGCGGGTACATCTTGCCGCGGATCTCGATGAACCGGTCCACCTTGGTGCTGGCCGTGCATTTCAGCTCGGCGTTGTCCAGTTCCATGTAGCACTGGTCAAATACCAGCTTGCCGGAAAACGCATACACGCCCTTCGGGAAATACAGCGTCTCGGCCGGGTGCGCGGCGATGAGCGCATGGAACGCGGCCAGGTTGTCGGTGGTGCCGTCCCCTTTGAAGCCGTAGTCCAGTACGTTCAGCATTCCGCTGCCGCCTGTGCTCAGCGTGATGCCATTCAGGTCGTATACCATATCAGTTTGCCTCCATCAGGGTCGTGATCTGTGCGTCGGTCAGCGCCGTGTCGAATACCTGGAAGTCGTACACCGCGCCATTGAAGAAACGTGCCTTGCCGTCCGTAGTTTCGCCTGAGGCGGTGGTCCAGGAAGCGCCAAGGATCAGCGAACGATCCACGGTCTTGTTCGCGGCATAGTTCGGGATGTTCTTCCATTCGGTCATGGAACCGTACGACAGGAACCGGAACTGCGTCCCCTTGATCTGGAGCAGAAACTTCAGTTTCTTCCCGGATTCGATCTTGACAAAGTGACTGCCGTAGGTGAACATGTTCATGCCAACGGTTCCGTTGGTCCATGTTGAAACGATGATGCCTCTTTGATCGTTGGGGATATCGCTGAAGCAATCAAGCAAAGTTGTCACCGTATTAACTGCACTGTCAGCCACCGTAAAGGTTGCGTACACCGTCAGATTCATGCCGGTGTCGATGGCTGCGAACGGCTTGATCCCGGTGTCGATCCATTCTTTGTTGGCCGGTACAAAGGTCTTCGGAGCCGCCAGTTTATAGCGCGGCGTCGGCAGGTCGTTGTTGGGGGGATTTGGTGTGTCCGGCTGGCTGGGCGTGGGCGGGACATCGGGCAGGCTGCTGCCGCTCCAGAGTGCGGCCAAGGCGTTGTAGTGGGGCAGCATTTCGCCGTTGTCGTAGACGGCGTGGCGGAACAGCGCAAGGATGAGCCCGCGCTCCTCGTCAGACAGGCCGGATGCGGCGTTGCGAAGCTCCCGCTTGACCTGCTGCAAAAACTGCTGCCACGCCGGGGTGCCCGGTTCGGGCAGGGTTGGGTCCGTAGTGCCAGAGTTGGTCAGCACGCGGTACGGGACACTAGCGCTGGTCACGGTGCGGGTGCCGTCGGAGCCTTCAAAGGTGACGGTCCCGCTGCCGCCCTGCGCGGTGACGAGGGCAGGCACTTCGATGGCTCCATCGGCCACAAGAGTGGTCAGCGGCCCGGCCGGACCGGGCAGATGCCAGAACGCTGCAACGGTGGTGCCGTCCCACTCGCCGGAGCAGACGACCCGCAGCCGATAGACGCTGGTGTTGTGCGCGTAGCCAAGCAGCAGCCCGCCGGAATAGCCCGAAAGGACGGCGCGGCCGTTGGAGCAGAGCGTAATTTGTTGTTCGATCATAGAAAACCTCCCATCTGTAAAGTGAATCGAGTGCAAGCAGGAACAGGAAAAAGCAGAACGCTGCCCTGTGCAGGGAAAACGACGCTAAGGGGAATGATCCATTCAATTTACCTCCTTTTGGTTGTGAAACGGCCGCGTTTATGTGTGGAAATAGTATAAATCAACAACGGCAAGTTGTCAATACGGAATTTGAAGATTTTGCAGCGTGGGTTCAGATGCGTTGCAATCGCGCGGATGGTGCGTTATAATACAACCACACAGACACGACCAGGAAGCCCAAGGGATGCAGTGTAAGAAAGGAACGTGGATATGAACTATATCATGGCGCTGGATGCCGGGACGACCTCGAACCGCTGCATCCTGTTCAACAAGGCGGGCGAGATGTGCAGCGTGGCTCAGAAAGAGTTCACCCAGTATTTCCCGAAGCCGGGCTGGGTGGAGCATGACGCAAACGAGATCTGGACCACGCAGCTGGGCGTGGCGCTCTCGGCCATGAACCAGATCGGGGCCAGCGCGTCGGACATCGCGGCCATCGGCATCACAAACCAGCGCGAGACCACCATCGTATGGGATCGTGAGACCGGGGAGCCGGTCTATCATGCCATCGTCTGGCAGTGCCGCCGCACCAGCGCTTACTGCGACGAGCTCAAGGCGCGGGGCCTGACCGAGACCTTCCGGGCAAAGACGGGTCTGGTCATTGACGCATACTTCTCCGCCACCAAACTGAAGTGAATCCTGGACAACGTGCCCGGCGCGCGGGAAAAGGCCGAGGCCGGGCGGCTGCTGTTCGGCACGGTGGAGACCTGGCTCATCTGGAAGCTGACCTGCGGCCGGGTCCATGTGACCGACTACACCAACGCCAGCCGCACGATGCTGTTCAACATCCACACGCTGGAGTGGGATGAGGATATCCTGCGGGAGCTGAATATCCCGCGCTGTATGCTGCCCACGCCCATGCCGTCCAGCTGCTTCTACGCGGAGGCCGACCCGATGCACTTTGGTTCGGGCATCAAAATTGCAGGCGCAGCGGGCGACCAGCAGGCCGCGCTCTTCGGGCAGACCTGCTTTTCGGCGGGTGAGGCGAAGAACACCTTCGGCACCGGCGGCTTTCTGCTGATGAACACCGGCAAAACGCCGGTCGTCTCGAAAAATGGCCTTGTCACGACCATTGCGTGCAGCAGCGGAAAAAGCGTAAATTATGCGCTGGAAGGTTCCATCTTCGTGGCCGGTGCGGCCATCCAGTGGCTGCGGGACGAGCTGCGGCTGCTGGAAGAAGCCCGCGACTCCGAGTATATGGCCCGGAAGGTGAAGGACACCAACGGCTGTTATGTGGTGCCCGCCTTCACCGGCCTCGGTGCGCCCCACTGGGATCAGTACGCCCGCGGCACCATCGTGGGCCTGACCCGCGGCTGCAACAAAAATCACATCATCCGTGCCACGCTGGACAGCCTGTGCTATCAGGTGAACGATGTCCTCCACGCCATGGAGGCGGACTCCGGCATCGCCATGAAGGCCCTGAAGGTGGACGGCGGTGCCTGCGCCAACAACTACCTGATGCAGACCATGGCCGACATCAGCAGCCTGCCGGTGGAGCGCCCCTGCTGCGTGGAAACGACCGCCCTCGGCGCGGCCTACCTTGCCGGTCTGGCTGTAGGCTACTGGAAGTCCACCGACGAGGTGGTCCGGAACTGGTCGGTGGACCGCACCTTTCTGCCGGATATCTCGGCCGAGGAGCGCACCAGGCGCATCAAGGGCTGGAATAAGGCCGTGCGGTGTGCGTATCATTGGGCGCTGGATGAAGAGTGAAGCGGGACAATACGGTGGCTGAGAGGAAGCAATTCGCAATGCAATACGAAAAAAGCTGCGGTGCGGTGATCTATACCGTGCAGAATGGAATGAGACTTTACCTTGTGGAGCAGATGCAGAAAGGGCATGTGTCCCTTTGCAAAGGCCATGTTGAACAAGATGAATCGGAACATGAAACAGCGGTACGGGAGATACGGGAAGAGACCAACCTCGAAGTGGAGTTTGTGGAAGGGTTTCGGAAAACCATCGCGTATTCTCCCAGGATGGACTGCATGAAAACCGTGGTGCTCTTTCTGGCACATGCGGAGCATACGAGTGTGAGAGTTCAGGAAGAAGAGGTCAGAGCAATTCAATGGCTACCGTTTGAAAACGCCGTGGAAGCATTGACCTTTGATTCGACCCGTGAAATACTGCGGCAGGCAGATGCGTTTTTGAATGGGTGAGAACGATAGTCTTTGTGTCACCACTGGTGACACAAGTCAGCTGGACGAATCATCTGCTGATTATGTCTGGTTCCAAATCCGCAGAAGAACGGCATTTTTATCTTTCTCTTTGTGTAAAAGAACATTATTCAAAACGCGAATTGGAACGTCAAATGGACAGTAAACGGTTTGCTTGACACTGGGTGAAACGAGAAGTGTGATTGAATTTACGGAGGAGCGAATGGGCGATTTTGCGGTAGAAGAGATGCTTGCGATGCAGCAGGCTCTACAGGAAAAATACAAAGACAAGTGGGAGCTGATCGGCCCGGAAGCGGGCAAACATAAACTATTATGGATGCTCGGTGAAGTCGGAGAGGTCATCGACATCATCAAGAAAAACGGGGACAAAACTGCTGTTGAGGATGCAGCGATACGGCAGCATCTTGTGGAAGAGATGGCGGATGTGCTCATGTATTACAACGATGTCCTGCTGTGTTATGGGATCAGTGGGCGGGAACTGAAAGAAGCGTATACCGCCAAGTTTGAAAAGAATATGACGCGCTGGTAAGAAAGCGCAAAAAGAACCCCCGGCCAGAGACGTTGGAGTCTCTGGCCGGGGGTTTGTCTATCCAAAAATTATCCCATCACGACCGTGACTTCCACGGTCTCGCTGGGGGCGGCGATGGGGAGGATGCGGATGATTCGGATACATTAAAAATGCAAACGGCTATAGATATTTGGAAATGGCATCTTTGGAGCTGGATAAAATTTGTCGCAAGGCAAGAAGCTGGGCATTAGAGCAATCCTGTAGTTCCAGCGTGATCTCTTCCAGCAATTCGGTTTTGCCAAGGGCATCTTTATCAAAAATCAAGTCGTCTGTTCGTACACCCAGTGCGCAGGCGAGGTCCACCAGAACAGGGAGACTGAGCTTCGTATATCCCGTTTCGATGTGGCTCATATGAACGGTTGAGATGTTGACCATTTCGGCTAATTCTTCTTGCGATAAATTCAGACGCTTCCGATGTGCACGGATTCGTTTTCCTATAGCGGCATAGTCCATAGATTTCCTCTTTGTCTACATGGTTTAACTTTTGACCATAGAGTTTATTATTTTCTTGCAGTATAGAGTGGAGTGTGCTATAATCGAATAAACTGAATAGACATAAAAAGTCTATAAAGTTAAACTATCGCTTTGGAAAACAAACGAAGGAGTGATTTCTATGCGGTTGAAAAAGAAAATCTTGCGTGGAGTGACGGCGGCTGTGCTGGCAGCGGTGCTTCTGACGGCCTGTGCGGGCGGCGGCGAAGCTCCGGCTCCGTCCAACCCGGACAACAACACAATGGGCGGTGGAACGGTCACGACTCCGACAGAACCGGAAAAGCCGACTCCTACCGAGCCGGAAAAACCGACGCCAAATCCCACAGAACCGGAACAACCGGAACCGTCTGAACCGGAAACGCCTACGGAACCGGATGAACCCAGCGATGGCATCGAGTGGACCTACAAGGACAACGGCAATGGCACCGCGACTCTGACCGGCTATAACAAGTCCGGCGAAAAGGTGCCTTCTGGTGCAGTTACCATTCCTCGTAAGGTAGGCGAAAAGAAGCTGACAGTGACAGCGATTGGAAATAACTGCTTCTATCAGGATAACAATATTACCAGTGTGGTCATTCCGGATACCGTGAAGTCGATTGGTGCAAAGGCTTTTTATGCGTGCGGAAATTTATCAGCAGTAACATTCCCGGAAGGGTTGCAGACGATTGGAACGTATGCGTTTGCATCAGATGCACTGATTGAAGTAGTTGTTCCTAAGAGCGTGACAAAGATGGAAAATGGCGTCTTTGACGGCAATGCGGCACTTCAGAGCGCAACGATTCTTGGCAATGCAAGTCTCGGATACGGAACATTCTATCAATGCTCAAGTTTGCAGAGTGTGCAAATCGTGGGTGAGGTTTCGGAGATTCCGACGAATACCTTCTCTGATTGCAAACAACTGAAAAATGTGACACTTCCCAAGACGATTCGTGTGATTGGTGGAAGCGCATTCAAAAACTGCATTTCGCTGGGTGAGATCGCACTTCCGGATACGGTCACAAGCATCGGAACTGGTGCGTTCTATAACTGTTCTTCGTTGAAAACAATTACGATCCCCAAAAAGGTGGCTGAACTGAAGGAGAGCACTTTCCAATATTGCACGGCGTTGACCGGTGTTTCTCTGCCGGACGGTCTGGCTGTCATTGGGCCGTCGGTGTTCAATGGATGCAGTGCGTTGACGAACATCAATCTGCCAGACAGTATTACGACGATTGGAAAATACGCGTTCCAGAAGTGCATTGCACTGGAAAGCGTAGCTCTTCCTAAAAAAATCACCACGATTTCGGGTTGTCTGTTCAATGGATGCACTTCTCTGAGCAGTGTTGTGATTCCGGAAGGCGTCGTAAACATTGAATACGATGCGTTCAACAATTGCTCTGCAATGGAAAAAATCGTGTTGCCGAATGGTGTGAAAAATATCGGCAATGAAGCTTTTATGGGATGTAAGGCATTAAAGGAGATCACACTGCCAGACAGCATTACAACAATTGGAGACAAATCTTTCCAGTATGCTGGCTTGACCAGGCTGACTCTGCCAAAAGGACTGAAAACGATTGGTGCACAGGCGTTTTATGAGTGTAAATCGCTTCATAAAACTGCAATTCCGGAAGGTGTGACCAGTGTTGGACGCTCGGCGTTTTCTGGATGCGCAGCTCTTGAATGTGTCTATCTTCCGCGCAGCCTGACACGAATTGAAGTTTATACTTTTGAAAACTGCAAATATGTGGAAATCTGCTATGGCGGAAGCGAGGCAATGTGGAACCAGATCAGCATTGAAGGCTACACGGAAAGGGGCACCAACAAGATACTTTACAACGCTCCGAAGCACTTCAATGCCCAGCCGTCAGACATCAATAGATATGCAAAATTCTAACTTCTATAGCAATTCAACTTTTTAATGCGACTGCAACATCGTTGAATTGTACATCATTGAGATGCTGTTTTTGATGTTGCGCTAATTTCTTGACTTGCGCTAAACGTTCAAAGAATAAATCGAGCAAAACGAAATCCCCGGCTCCGCGTATTGCAGAGCCGGGGATTTCGTTTATGAGAAAAAGGAAAATCGGGAACTTTATCCCATCACGACCGCGACTTCCACGGTCTCGCCAGCTTTGGCGATGGGGAGTACATTGCCGGGGATGGGAGAACCGTTGACGGTGACGCGCTTCACGCCCTTCTGCACGGCGTCAGGGTTCTCGACCCGGATGTGGTACACGGCCCCGCGGTAGCGGCGGGTGACGGTGAAGCCGGGCAGCGTGTGTGGGATGCAGGGGTCGATCTTCAGGCCGTCCAGCGTGGGCTGCACACCGAGGATGTACTGGCTGACATTGAAGAAGGTCCAGGCGGCGGTGCCGGTCAGCCAGCTGTTCTTTGCCTCGCCGAAGGTCGGGGCGTCGATGCCGGCGACCATCTGGCTGTAGACATACGGCTCGGTGCGGTGGATCTCGGAGATGTCCTCGATGTAGGCGGGGCAGGTCTTCTTGTAGACTTCAAAGGCACGGTCGCCGTGGCCAAGCACAGTCTCGGCGCAGCTGATCCACGGATTGTTGTGGCAGAAGATGCCTGCATTCTCCTTGTATCCCGGAGGGTAGCTGGAGATCTCGCCGAGGTTGAGGCGGTAGGTGGTGTAGGCGGGCTGGAGCAGAACGACGCCGTACTTGGTGTCGAGCCGCTCTTCCACGCTCCTCAGCGCCTGCTCGGCCTGACCGGTCGTTTTGCCGATGCCTGCCATGACGCACATGCCCTGCGGCTCAATGAAGATCTGGCCCTCGTCGCATTCCTTGCTGCCGATGGGCTGGCCGAAGGCATCGTAGGCGCGGCGGAACCAGGCACCGTCCCAGCCGGCGGTCAGAGCGGCCTGCTCGACTTCCGCGATGGCGGCGCGGGCCTCGGCGGCCTCCTCCGGGAGGCTGCGGTGGTCGCACAGGTCGGCGTACTCGCTGCCGTACTTGACGAACATGCCCGCGATGAAAACGCTTTCGGCCACCGGGCCTTCGCTGGGGCCGGTGATCTGGAAGCTCTCGCCGGGGTGCTCGGAGAAGCAGTTCAGGTTCAGGCAGTCGTTCCAGTCGGCGCGGCCGATGAGGGGCAGACCGTGGGGGCCGAGGTGGGTGCGGGTGAAGCGGAAGCTGCGGCGCAGATGCTCCATGAGGGGCTGTGCCTTGCTCGCATCGTTGTCAAAAGCAACGGACTCGTCCAGAATGGACCAGTCGCCGGTCTCGCGGAGATAGGCGGCGGTGCCTGCGATGAGCCAGAGCGGGTCATCGTTGAAGCCGGTGCCAACATCGCGGTTGCCCTTTTTGGTCAGGGGCTGATACTGGTGGTAGGCGCTTCCATCCTCGAACTGGGTGGCGGCGATATCCAGAATGCGGCCGCGGGCGCGCTCCGGGATCATGTGGACGAAGCCCAGCAGATCCTGGCAGCTGTCGCGGAAGCCCATCCCGCGGCCGATGCCGCTTTCGTAGTAGCTGGCCGAGCGGCTCATGTTGAAGGTGACCATGCACTGGTACTGGTGCCACAGATTGACCATCCGGTCCAGCTTCTCGTCGCCGGAATGCAATTGCAGGGTGGAGAGCAGCTTGTCCCAGTGGTCGGCCAGCGCTCTGCGGGCTTCGTCCACCTGGGCGTCGGTGGCGTAGCGGGCCATCATGGCCTCGGCGCGGGTCTTATTGATGACGCCGGGGGCGGTGAACTTTTCGTCCACGGGATTCTCAATGTAGCCCAGACCGAAGAGGATGGTCCGGGTCTCCCCGGCTTCCAGGGTCAGGTGGAAGTGGTGGGCACCGACCGGGGCCCAGCCGTGGGCGATGCTGTTGGAGCAGCGGCCCGCCTTGACGGCTTCCGGCTCGGCGGGGCCGCCGTATACGCCGCAGAAGGCGTCGCGGGCGGTGTCGAAGCTGGTGACCGGGGTGTTGGCCCAGAACACTGCGTAGTGGTCGCGGCGCTCACGGTACTCGGTCTTATGGTAGATGGCGCTGCCCACGACCTCCACTTCGCCGGTGGAGAAGTTGCGCTGGAAGTTGGAGCTGTCGTCCATGGCGTCCCACAGGCAGAACTCCACGTAGCTGAACACATCCAGCGTGCGGGGGGCATCGGTCTTGTTTTCCAGCGTCAGGCGGTCGATCTCGCAGGCGTCGCCGCGCGGAACGAACAGCTCCTGCTGGGCGCGGATGCCGTTCTTCTCACCGGTCAGGATGGTGTAGCCCAGACCGTGGCGGCAGCTGTAGGCGTCCAGCGCGGTCTTGGTGGGCTGCCAGCCGGGGTTCCAGATCGTGCCGCCGTCGTTGATGTAGATGCGGTGGCCGTCCATATCCAGCGGAGAGTTGTTGTAGCGGTAACGGGTGATGCGGCGCAGCCGCGCATCCCGGTAAAAGCTGTAGCCGCCGCCGGTGTTGGACACCAGACTGAAGAAGTCCTCACTGCCCAGATAGTTGATCCAGGGCAGGGGCGTGCGGGGCGTGTCGATCACGTATTCCCGATGCACATCATCAAAATGTCCGAATTTCATACGATCAGTTCCTCCTTTGCAAAAACAGGAAACGCGCTGCAACCATCAGAAAAGCGAAAACGATTAAGAACGCGCTGCAAGAAAAGAGAGAACGATTACGCTGCTTTAAGGATAACCGATTCCACAGCGAAATTCAAGTGGTTTTATGAAATATACAACGCACCGGACAGGAAGCGGATCTCGGCGAAATTGTAAGGATTTTGTAATGATTTTGAAGAGAGAACGAACTTTTTTCGTGTGAAGCAGGCGGGGCGGGGGAAGCGCTGCGCCTTCTGGAACCGGCCCACAGGCTCCAAACTGGGAAAGAAAATCCCCATTCTAAAGTAATAATAAGATCCTGCCAGAATGTCCCCACTGATACGAAAGCAGGAAGCGAAAAAATATTCGAAAATGAGCGAAAGAGAGCGAAAATAGAGCAAACTGCATAATTTGATTCGCCGAAAATCGAACAAACCGCCAAAATCATGGCAATCGACACAAAAGATTTTCGTTTGCGCTTGATTTTTGGTGCGAAATGCGCTATATTGAAGTTGCGAAAACGATTTAGGATTCGTTCAGAACCAATCGGTTCCTGAGAGGAGGACGACGAAATGTCATCCCTGAAAGATCTGGCGCAGGAATGCGGGGTCTCGGTGGCCACGGTGAGCAAGGCGCTCAACGGCCAGTCGGATATCTCCGAGGCCACCCGCACCCGTGTTCGGGAGGCGGCTCGCCGGATGGGCTATGTTCCCAATATGGCGGCCCGCTCCATGAAGACCAACCGTACTTATAACATCGGCGTCCTGTTCGTGGACGAACGGCAGAGCGGCCTGGCACACGAATACTTCTCCGCTGTGCTGGACAGCTTCAAAGTCCGGGTCGAGCAGCTGGGCTACGATATCACCTTTATCAACCGGAACCTCGGCGGCAAGACGATGACCTACCTGGAGCACTGCCACTACCGCGGGGTGGACGGAGCCGTGATCGCCTGTGTGGATTTCACAGACCCGCAGGTGATCGAGCTGGTGAACAGCGATGTGCCGGTCGTCACGATCGACCACGTGTTCAACAACCGGATGGCAGTCCTTTCGGACAACGTGGCCGGCCTTTCGGCGCTGGTCCGCACGGCATACCGCCAGGGCCACCGCCGCATCGCTTTCATCCATGGCGAGCGGACCGCCGTTACCGAGAACCGTCTGGCGGGCTTCTACAAGAGCTGCGATGAGCTGGGGCTGGAAGTTCCGGATGTGTATGTGCGGGAGGGCATCTACCACGACGCCGCCCGCTGCGCACAGGAAACGAAAGCACTGCTGGCGCTTCCGCAGCGGCCCACCTGCATCCTCTTCCCCGATGACTTCTCTGCCATGGGCGGCTACAATGCCATCGCGGAGACGGGGCTGAGCATTCCGGAGGACATCTCCGTGATGGGCTACGACGGCATCTACCTCTCCCGCGTCATGAAGCCGCAGCTGGCGACCTACCAGCAGAACACCATGATGCTGGGGCGCACCGCCGCAGACAAGCTGGTGCAGATGATCGAGCACCCGCGTGTGACACTGGCCGAGCAGCTGCTCGTGACCGGCAAACTGTTGGAAGGCGACTCCGTCGGCCGACCGGCCCAAACCTAGTTCCTCGGCTCCGGGCGGACCGGAGCTTTGATAAAACAAAACAGATTTCGTTTGCATGAGAACCATTGAAGGAGGTTTTCTACTATGAGAAAGATTTCGCGTCGTAATTTTCTGGTCGCTTCTGGTGCAGTCGCCATCACCGCAGCGCTTTCTGCATGCGGCGGCAGTTCTTCCACTGCCAGCTCGACCGCAGCCTCCTCTGCAGCCGCTTCTTCTGCCGCAGCCGGGCCTGCCGCACAGGGCAAGGTGCTGAACATCTGGTGCTGGAACGACGAATTCCAGAGCCGCTTCAACGATTATTACCCTGAAGTCTCCGCCATCGCATCGGATAAGTCCACCACCACCCTGAAGGATGGCACGACCGTGAAGTGGACCATCAATGCCAACGAGAACAACAACTATCAGAACAAGCTGGACGAGGCCCTGCTGAGCCAGGACTCCGCAGCCGATGATGATAAGATCGATATCTTCCTGATCGAGGCCGACTACGCGCTGAAGTATGTCGATTCCGATTACGTTCTGGATGTCAAGAAGGACATCGGCCTGACCGACGCCGACCTGGCCGGTCAGTATCAGTACACCAAGGACATCGTCACCGTCGATGGCAGCCAGCGCGGCACCACCTGGCAGGCGACGCCGGGCCTGTTCGCCTACCGCCGCAGCATCGCAAAGGATGTTCTGGGCACCGATGATCCCACCGAAGTCCAGACCTACCTGTCCGATTGGGACAAGTTCAACGACGTCGCCGCACAGGCATCCGCCAAGGGTTACAAGATGCTGTCCGGCTTCGATGACGCATACCGCACCTTCTCCAACAACGTGGCAGCGCCCTGGGTCACCGGCACCACCGTCACCGTCGATGAGAACATCATGAAGTGGGTCGATCAGACCAAGGAGTACACCGACAAGGGCTACAACAACAAGTCCAGCCTGTGGGACAGCCAGTGGGCATCCGACCAGGGCCCCAACGGCAAGGTCTTCGGCTTCTTCTACTCCACCTGGGGCATCAACTTCACCCTGCTGGGCAACTCTCTGGAGACGCCTACTTCTGAGGGCGGCAAGGAAGAGGTCGGCAACGGCATCTACGGTGACTACGCAGTCTGCGAAGGCCCTCAGCCGTATTACTGGGGCGGCACCTGGATCTGCGGCGCAGCCGGCAGCGACAACCTCGACACCATCAAGGATGTCATGCAGAAGCTGACCTGCGATGAGGCCATCATGAAGCAGATCACCCTGGATACCCAGGACTACACCAACAACGAAAAGGCCATGGAAGAGATCGCCAGCAGCGATTACAAGTCCGACTTCCTGGGCGGCCAGAACCACATCGCGCTGTTCGCAGAGGCAGCCAAGAAGATCGACATGTCCAACGCCGGCCCGTATGACCAGGGCCTGAACGAGAGCTTCCAGACCGCCTTCAAGGATTACTTCACCGGCAACGTGGATGAAGATACCGCAAAGGCAAACTTCGAGACCGCCATCAAGGAGAAGTATCCGGAGCTGACCGACGTTGTCTGGCCCGCATAAGGCAGACGCACTCGCACACAACTGAGATCAGGGGGGCGGGCCGGGCGCAGTGCCCCGCCCGCTCCCTTTTTTCCTGGAACACCCGTCAGGAGGCAGTCACATGGGAGAGAAAACAAAAAAGAAAGGGTCGATCAGCTACGCGAAATGGGGCTATATCTTCATCGCACCGTTCTTTCTCATTTTCGCGGTATTCCAGCTGATCCCCCTGGCATCCACCATCTATTACAGCTTCTTTGAATATTACCGCAGCGGTCTGAAGATCATCGGCCCCAACTTTGTGGGCTTGAAGAACTACGTGACCCTGTTTGCAACAGACCTGCCCAAATATTTCAGCAACACTCTGCTGCTCTGGATCATCGGCTTCATCCCGCAGATCGCCATCTCCCTGCTGCTGGCGGCCTGGTTCACCGACCTGCGCCTCAAGCTGAAGGGCCAGACCTTCTTCAAGACGGTCATCTACATGCCCAACCTGATCATGGCATCGGCGTTCGCCATGCTGTTCTTCGCCCTCTTCTCGGACAACGGCCCCGTCAATGCGGCGCTGATGGGCATGGGCATCCTCAAGCAGCCGTTCAGCTTCCTGAACACGGTCTGGGGCAACCGCGGTCTGATCGGCCTGATGAACTTCCTGATGTGGTTCGGCAACACCACCATCATGCTGATGGCCGCCATCATGGGCGTGGACCCCACCCTGTATGAGGCCGCCGAGCTGGATGGCTGCACCCCGAACCAGATGTTCTGGAAGATCACCATCCCGCTCATCCGCCCCATCCTCGTTTACGTCATGATCACCTCGATGATCGGCGGCTTGCAGATGTTCGATGTGCCGCAGATCCTGACCAACGGCAAGGGCGGCCCGGACCGCACCTCCACCACCATGATCATGTACCTGAACAACCACCTGTTCAGCAAGAACTACGGCATGGCAGGCGCGGTGTCTGTGGTGCTGTTCCTCGTCTGCGCAGTGCTCTGCGTCGTCGTTTACATGAGCCTGACCAGAGAGGACGATGGCCGCAGCAAGGCAGAGCGCAAGGCTCTGAAAGGAGGGAAAAAGTAATGGCTCACACTGCATCGACAAAGTCGGAAAAAGCCACACTGGCGGCCCGCCGCACCGGGTGCTACATCGCGCTGGTGCTCATCAGCTTTCTGTGCCTGTTCTTCTTCTATGTGCTGGTCATCAACTCCACCCGCACCCACTTTGAGATCCAGAAAGGCTTTTCGCTGCTCCCCGGCAAATCCCTGATGACCAACCTGAAAAACGTGCTGAACGACGCGAACATCCCGGTGCTGACCGGTGTGCGAAACAGCCTGATCGTCTCGGCCTGCTCGGCTGCGCTCAGCGTCTACTTCTCGGCCCTGACGGCCTACGGCATCTACGCCTACAACTTCCGGTTCAAGAAGGCGGCGTTCGCCATCATCCTGCTCATCATGACCATGCCGACGCAGGTGTCGGCTCTGGGCTTTTTGCAGCTCATCACGAAGATGGGCCTGAAGAACTCGTTCCTCCCGCTCATCATCCCCAGCATCGCAGCACCTGCCGTCTTCTTCTTCATGAAGCAGTACCTTGACGCCAGCCTGCCGATGGAGATCGTGGAAGCGGCCCGCATCGACGGAGCCGGAGAGTTCTACACCTTCAATAAGATCGTGCTCCCCATCATGAAGCCCGCGCTGGCGGTGCAGGCCATCTTCGCCTTCGTGTCCAGCTGGAACAACTACTTTATCCCCGCTCTGGTCCTGGATACCGCCGATAAGAAGACCCTGCCCATCCTGATCGCACAGCTGCGCAGTGCAGACTTCCTGAAGTTCGATATGGGCAAGGTGTATATGATGGTCGCCATCGCCATCCTGCCCGTGATCATCGTCTACCTGCTGCTCTCGAAGTTCATCGTCCGCGGCGTAGCACTGGGCGGCGTAAAAGGCTAAAATTTCGACCGTTCCCGATTCTCCTTCCATATCATAAACAGCAGACAGCCCGGAGACGACCTGCTCCGGACTGTCTGCTGTTTTTTCCGCTTTACAAAACTGAACTGAACCAGTATAATAAAGTACGAAGTATAAAACACAGGAGGAGACCCAGTTGATTCATTTGATTGAAACGGTCTACCGTTTTCTCTGGGGCGATTTGTTTGTGCTGCCCATTGCGGGCGGCGTGGGGATCTCGCTGATGGTGGTGTTGCTGCTCATGGCGGGGGTGTTCTTCACCCTGCGGACGCGTCTGCTGCCGGTGCGGCTGTTCCGGGATATGATCTCGGCCGTCTGCGAGAAAAACCAGAGCAGGGACAGCCTTTCGTCGTTCCAGACCCTCATCGTTTCCACGGCCACCCGCGTGGGCATGGGCAATCTGGTGGGCGTTGTGGCGGCGGTGTCTGCCGGTGGCGCGGGCGCAGTGTTCTGGATGTGGGTCACGGCCTTGCTGGGCGCGTCCACCGCGTTTGTGGAATCCACCCTGGCCCAGAAGTACCGACAGTCCGACCCGCTCTACGGCGGCCAGCGCGGCGGCCCGGCCTATTATATCCACGTGTGGGCGGAGCGGAAGCGGAAGAAACCGCTGCGGCGATCGGTGGCCGCGGTGCTGTTTGCGCTGTCGGGCCTCATCTGCTGGTGCGGAATCAGCCAGGTCGTCAGCAACTCGGTGAGCTCGGCGTTCAAGAATGCGTTCCACATCCCGCCCATTGCAACGACGGTGGCACTGGTGGTGCTGGCGGCAGTCATCGTGCTGCGCAAGAACGCCACCGTGAAAAGCCTGGACGTCATCGTGCCGGTGATGGCGGTCTGCTATTTTGTGATGACGCTTTATGTCATCGCGACCAATATCACCCACCTCCCGGCGGTGCTGGGCAGCATCTTCTCGGAAGCCTTCGGCCTGCGGCAGGTGGCGGCGGGCGGCTTTGGTGCCGTTCTGATGAACGGCATCAAGCGCGGCCTGTTCTCCAACGAGGCGGGCAGCGGCTCGGCACCCTGTGCGGCCGCAGCTGCCGAATGCGATGACCCGGTCAAGATGGGATTGGTCCAGGCACTGGGCGTCCTCGTTGATACGATCGTCATTTGCAGCTGCACGGCCTTCGTCATGCTGCTGGCCCCGGAATCCGTCACGGCGGGCCTGACCGGCATGGACCTCTTGCAGGCGGCGGTGCAGTACCATCTGGGCAGCTTCGGCGTCATCTTCATCGCTGTGACGCTGGCGCTGTTCAGCTTTTCCACCTTCATCGGTATCCTGTTCTACGCCCGCTCCAATGTGGCGTATCTCTTCGGGGACCGCTGGCTCTGGCAGACCCTTTATAAGGTATTGGCGCTGGGAATGCTGCTGGTGGGCGGTGTGCAGGCCTACACGGTCGTGTGGGACCTTGGCGATGTGGGCATCGGCCTGATGACCATCTTCAACCTCATCGCGCTCTATCCGCTTTCCGGCGAGGCCATTGAGGCCCTCCGGGACTATGAGCGCCGGAAACATCTGGAACCCTGAGCAGGGGAGACGCCCCGCTCCATGAATCGTTCGCAAAACGGCGCAGCCGGAGCGGAGAATTTCCGCCAAGCTGCGCCGCTTTTTTGTCCGCGAAAAAAGAAGCTGAAAAAATGCGAAAAAACGGTTGACAAATCCGCTTTTGTCTGCTAAAATAAACAAGTCGTCCGGCAAGGATGTAAACAGAATCT
>ENA-USUJ01001378-USUJ01001378.1-human-gut-metagenome-genome-assembly--contig:-NODE-1378-length-20697-cov-5.132250_pt1 | contig 20697 bp, 18 predicted proteins | sample MGYA00250061_ERZ773398 | MGnify/ENA primary metagenome ERZ773398 (study PRJEB29103, sample SAMN06111992) | human gut metagenome | biome: human gut; feature: ankylosing spondylitis patient; material... | reverse complement strand
TACGCAAAGGCGTATTTTGCGATGATGCGATAAAATAACGTTTCTTCGAACTTTTGAAATTTGACGAATGATGCGCCTTGGATTCTTTTAATCAGGGTGTCCGGGATTCGAATTCCCGCGGGCGCACCAAAAAGCACCAGACAAATTTTTGTCCGGTGCTTTTTTGTTGTGTCATTCAAGATTCTCAACATTGTGATTCCTTTTTGGCTGCTTAGCCCGCTTTTCATTTCCTCCAGATTATCACCCCCATCCAGAACAGGTTGGCGAAGATCCTGTCGGTGCCGGTGGCCACCATGGCCGGGAGCAATGCCCAGGACAGCACCACCCGATGGCAATATGCCCCAGCATCTGCCGCGTTCCTGGAATACATTCGCTCTCGGCTGGGGGATGCCTTTTGCTGATTTCACCCATACCAACAACAAACACCGTGCCGCCATGCAGGGGGTTCTCCTGCTTGCGGCACGGTGCTTTGTTGTATCAGGCTATTGTCGGGTTATTGTTTCTTTTTGGCAAGCTGTCTGCCCACGGCCCACAGCCAATCCAATGCGGCGGCGGCAAGGGCGGGGTACACGATCAGGCCGAACAGCTGGTACCAGGTGGGGATAAAGTAATCTGCCCCGCCGGGCAGGGTGCTGGCGGCGTTCAGGGTAATGCTTTGCGGAGTAAAGGTCAGGCCCACGGTCTTGTTTTCATCGGGGCTGCAGGGATCCAGCCGCAGTGCCACGATCTGGGTGCGCGGCAGGGTGTACACATAGGTGCCGTCTGCCAGCACTTTGGGGAAGACGCGGCGGTCCTGGCTGTAGGGCTCCCCCGTTTTTGTGGTGTAATACAGGCACATTTCGCGGGAATCGCCGTCAAACTCCACGTTGTAGCTCACGGTACGCACCACGCGGCCGGATACATCCTCCAAAATCATCTGCGGGTCGCCGCCTGTAGTAATCAGCTGGCCCTGGGATGCGCTGTTCTCCCCCGGCTCCCCCCAGGTCAGCTCGGCCAGCTGCCAGCTTTCAATGGGGATCGAGGTTTCAGTTAGGGTGCCTTTTGCCTTGGCGGAGCTATCCCCCGCAAAGGCCACCGCACCCTGCACCAGCCAGAACACCAGCGCTGCGCACCAGCACAGCACCGGCAAGGCAAAGCGATGGGCAAACAGTCGGTTCAGGCGGCTTTTCCATGTCATCTCTTTCATTGGGCCGCCTCCTTGCTCATCTGCATTGTGACCGGCTCATACCCGGCATCCGTTACGCGGTAGAGCAGGGTCTGCCCCGCCTGCGCAGCGGCCAGGTGGTCGGTAAACAGGTTCTGATAGCTCTGCACAAAGATATCGTCGATCTTTTGCAGGTAAAGCACCGTACAGCCGTTGGCACGCACGGTTTCATCCAGGCGTTCAGCGGTGTAGGGGTGGTAGTAGCGCTGCTTCACGCCCTCCTCCTGCGGTTCCAGCTCCGGCAGGCCGAAGGTTCCACCGCCGCCCTCCTGCGTGGCCCCCACGCCGGAGTAATCCACCAGGACGGGGTAAAAATCAAACACGGCAGAGAACCAGTGTTCGCCATTATCCCCCTGGCTGACAAAAAACACGCGGTCGTTTTTGTTCAGGTAATCGCTGCACAGCCAGTCAGCTTCGGCGCGGGCGGTCTTGCGGTCGGCGAATTCGCCATCCGAGAAGCCCAGCACCGAAAGCTGCGGCAGGATCATGCCGTTCACCCGCACCATCATGGCGGCGGCCATCAGCAGAACACCGGCCTGGCCCGCCAGGGCAATCCAGCGGCGGGCCGGGGCTTTCTGTTCGCCATCCGCGGTTTGCAGGGCGGTGCTCCAGCAGGCCAGCGCCATAAAGAACCAGCCGATATAGTAGGTATAGATATAGCGGTTATAATCCACCAGCCCCACGGCCTGATCCGGCTTGAAAATAAAGCCATAGCTGAGCGCCAGCATGAGGTTATACCCCACAAAGCATGCAAGGGACAGCACCCCGATGCAGCCAATGCGCAGCTTGAGCTGGCGGCCTCTGGCGCAGATGGCCGCCACCAAGAACACCAACAGAATCAGCACCACAACATTGCGGCCCTGGCCGATCATGCTCAGCCGACCATCCGAAGTCCAGAACTGGTGGCCCATATCGGCCATGGCTTGGGTGAACTGGCTCTGGCGCTCGGCGTAAAAGCCCTCCACCGGCTGGCCCAGCAAAATCTTGATGCCGTTGATGACCACAGCGGACAAGGGGGCGCTGGTTTCGCCGGTGCCGCCCTCGCTGGCACTTTTGGCAACCAGAATGCCCACATAACGGATGTTCCAGAAATAATAGATCAGCATGGGCGCGGCAAAGCAAGCAATGGCAAAGCCGGCGCGGCGGGCAAGGCCCTTTTTGAAGTGGTGCTCCGCAAACAGCCAGGCATCCACAGCCATCAGCCCCGCCGCCACCAGGGACAGCACAAAGGTGTTGGCCTTGATGTTGGCCGCCAGCACCAGTACCGGCAGTACGGCCCACTTGGGGCCGCCGGTTTTGCGCAGCGCCAGCCACAGCGCCACAGCGCCGCCCAGTGCAAGGCCCGCGGGCACATCGCCATAGGCGGTCATATAAGTGGTATCCAGATAGATCGTATGGTTATACACCGTCAAAAACCAGGGGGCAAACCAGCAGATTGCTGCCAGCGGCACCGCAATGCGGTACTGGCGGAAGTTCAGCCCGCCCAGCACCGCGGCAAACACGGCGGCGGCCAGCACATCATACGCCACATAGATCTTCCAGTCTGCATAATGGCCCAAAAACTGGAAGAAGTAGGAGAGCAGCGGCAGGCCGGGGTTCTGGGTCTGGGGCCAGGGGGTTCCAAGGGTAGCCAGGGCATACAGGCGGTTATCCGCCTTGGTCACCTTTACGGCGGTAGCCCACAGGCTGAGTTCATCATACTTGGTTGCCAGCGGCTGGCGGATGAAAAAGTACACCGCAAATGCCAGCGCCATGCCCCAGAACAGCACCGCCCCCGGTGTAACCAGGCGGCGGTAGGCCGGGCGCTGGCCTTTGTGGGGCACCAGCCCCCACACGCCGCTGCCCGCAAACACCGCCCACAGCAGCACAGTGCCGGGCAGCAGCAGGTTTGCCATGCCCGCAGCCGTCAGCCAGGCAACGGCAATGCCCAGCGCGGTCAGCGGGGCCAGCGCAGCATGCAGGTTACATTTGAGCGTTAGGAACGCGCAGAACAAAAACAGCACCGCCAGCGCGGCAAAGATGCAAAGCAGCTCCATAGAATCACCATTTTATACAACATAAAAGCCCTGCGGGTGTGCCCCCAAGCCATGGGCGCACCGCCCCACAGGGCTCTTTTTTACTTTTTGCGGAAAACATCAACGGCAAGGCAGGCAAACGCAGCCCCCACAGCCGGGGCAAACAACAGCAGCAGCCATTGGCCGCCGTTTGGCACAAAGCGCAGGTACCACGGCTGCACCGGGTTGAGCACCACGCCGTCCAGCCGGGTAGGCACACCGCCCACACTGTCCGGGTCAATGCGCAGCCCGGTCACGGTAAGGCCGCCCAGGTCAAAGGTATACTGGTTTTCGCCGCTCACGCGGGCAAAAACTTTCTGGGTCTCGCTGTACTCGGTCTGGCCGGGGCACAGGTAATACAATGCTACGCTGCCGGGCGGCAGGTAGTGCACGGCGTCCAGCTCCACCGTTTCCAGCCAGGCTTCGCCCCGCCAGATGATGTGCGGGTCGTTGTCGGTGGAAAGATACCAGCCGGGTTCATCCACCGGCGCGGTATGCCATTCATCGTCATCATAATTGACAAAGCTTTCAAATTCCAGGTCATCCGCCGTCAGGGTGCGGGTCACCATAGTGCCGTCTGCTTTATGGTTCAGCATCACAGCGCTGCCCACCAGCACGTACACCAGCCACACAATAACAGCGGCGGCATATGCCAATATCAGCAGCTGCTGGGGGCGCAGCGGGCGGCCCGCACGGGCGGGGGCGGCAAAACGCTTGGTTGGGCGTTTATCTTTCATTGTACCACCCCGCTTTCTGCCACAGCCACCGGGGTAAAGGCGATAGGCTTGCTGCGGCCTTCAAACCGGTAGAGGGTTGCGGGCATATTAGCTTTCAGCCCACCTTCGAACCGGCTGCTGAACTCCCGCTCCAGATAGTCGTCCGCGCGGTCGATCAGCAGGTAGTCGATCTGCTTTTCTTCCATATAGGCGGTCAGAGAGTCTGCGGTGCAAACCGCCTCAAAGTCATATAAGGTCCAGTTCAGGCTTTCCACCAGATTCATAAAGTCGGAGTCCCACCGGCTGGAATAATCATCGTTGCCCCACCAGGTACCGCCATAGCCGTTGACCACCTTGGCGGTCAGCTCATACTTGTAGTAGTACCAGCGGGTGGCATCATCGCCCTGACTGATGACCAGCACGCGGTCCGGCCAGTCCAGCACGGTGTTCATTGCTTCAGCGCGGTTCTTTACATCGCGGCGCAGGGTGTACAGGCTGTCAGCGTTGGTCCAGAACCCGGCTGCGGGCACACCGCGCCAGGCAAAAATGCCCAGCACTGCCGCAGCGGCCAGCCCCAGCGCCGCACGGCCCAGCCGCTGCGCCGCGCCGCTGCCCTGCCCCACCGCAAAGCCCAGCACACAGAAGCCGTACAGCATCCACCCCTGCAGGTAGGGCGCGATATAACGCTCATAGTCCTTCAAGGCGGATCCTTCGGCCTCGGAGAAATTGTAGAAGTACAAAATCAGGTGGAAGAGATACAGCGCGGCAAAGCAGAACGCCCCGCCCACAAAGCCAACCACGGTGCGGCGGCGTGCGGCACCGGCAGGCGCTGCCACAAAGGCCGCCGTGAACAGCAGCAGAATGCAGCTGACGGCCATGATGGGCGCGCCCACCAAACAGACGCGGCGGTACAAAAATGCCTGGCCCATGCTCTGCATGATCTGGGCAAAGCGTTCTTCGCGCCCAATGCCCAGCAGCTGTTTGATGCCGCCGGTCAGCACAGCACCATAGCTCAGGCCCGCGCTGCCCACGCTGGCCCCAGTGGTTTCGGTTGGGGTCACGGCGGCGGTATAGCGGTTCCAGCTGATAAACACCGCCAGCACCACCGCCGCCAGAATACTGCATTTTGCCAGCGATACGCCGAAAATGCGGGCAGGCTTTGTATCCGGGTGCGGCGTACCGAACAGCTGATCCAGCCCGATCAGGAACGTAACGATCAAGGCATAGGCAAAACCGATATCTTTGGTCATGGTCAGCACGGCAAGTGGCATGGCACAGGCAAAAAAGCCGGTTTTACGCCCGCCCGCCGCGGCATACAGGCACAGGGTTCCGCCAAACAGCAGCGCCAGGGGGGTATCCGCCATGGCGTTGGCGTAAATGGTGGATGGGGTGCCCGCCGGAACCACGCTGAAAAAGAACGGCAGAAGAAAGCCCGCAGCAAACACCAACACAGCACCCGCCCAGTTTTTGCGCGGCATGGCTGCCGCCGGGGCAATGCAGGCCAGGAACAAAATATCCAGCCCGGCCAGGCACTGCCATTCATAAAACTGGCCCGGTACGCGCTGGAAGAGATAGGAAACCAGGCTGGTTGCCGGGTAGGTAAAGCTCGCCGTCAGGTTGATGGGATCCGCCACATACAACGCAGCGCGCTCCGCCACCATCTTGGGGGCAAGGCCCCAGGCGGTAAATTCATCCCACTGGGTAAACATGGGCTGCTGCAAAGCAAACAGCACCCACAAAAAGCAGCTGCCGCCCACAAAAAGCAAAAAGCCGGGGCTGAACAGCGCCCGCCGGATAGCCCGCCACCCGGCACGCACCCCAAAGTAGACCCCGCCGGCCAGCCAGACCGCCATGATGATAAAATGGCCGAACTGCAAAAGCCCCAGCAGGGAAAGCAGATACAGCACCACGACCGACCCGCACAAGGCGGGCAACGGCAGCAGGGCGGCATCGAACCGGGTACATGCCGCCACGCACAGACAGCATGCGGAGAAGAACAGCAAAAACAGCAGGCCGAATACAATCTGCACGGTACAGCACCTCCCGGATTGAAATTAAAAAATAATAGAGAATCATGTTGGTGGACCGCCGCCCGGTGGGCGGCTTAGAAAATTGGGGCAAGGTAGCATATAAAGGCTGATTCTATATTCGCAGACTATCACGCAAAAGCCGCGAAAAACCGCAGATTTGATCGTGCCGCAGGCACACCGCCATTATTCTTTATTCTTTTAACTATTCTCTCATATACGCGTAAGCCAGCTCACGCGTATACGACGTACACCGGCCCCACAAAGTAGTGCTGGAAGAGCAGCACATCGCCCAAAACGGCATAGCAGGCGCACAGCGGGATGATGGCCGCTTCGGCCTTTTCTTCCGTGATGGCGGGGCAGATGGTTTTGCGCAGCAGTACGGCCAGGGCGGGCAGCAATGCCAGCCAGACGCAGAGGAAATACCGCGCCTGCAGCCCCACAATGCGCACCATGCCCACCGGGGTATAGGTGATATACATGGCTGCCATGGCACCGGCGGCGTACACCAGCGCCAGCAGCGCCGCCCCACCCACGCGGCGGCGGGTGGGGAACGCATCGGCGCGTTTTGGCTGCGCAGCAGCCAGCAGGGCGGCCAACAGCAGCACCAGCGGGCCGGTCAGGTTCAAAAAGCTGATGGGCAGGTCCTTCCAGCCGAACAGGCCGAACTGCCCAATAAAGAAATCATTCTCTCCCAGGGTCCCCCAGAACGCAGCAATGGTCCGCAGAGGGTTGCGCAGCACAAAGGCCAGCTGTTCACCGCCGTTTACCGTGCTGCCGCCCTGGCGCTCAATGATGGGATAGTTATAGCGGAACGCCGTTCCGTACCATTCCGTCAGCAGGGTAACGGCCATAGCACCGCCAAAGCCGCCCAGCGCCCACAGCGGGCGGCGTCCCTTGGCGTGCCATTCCCGCTTTGCCACCAAAAAGATAGGCAGCACCCACAAAAGGTTCAGGTACGGTTTAGCGATATTGACAAAGATGCAGGCGGCGGTGTAAATGCCCGCCGTTTGGGTGTTCCACTCCCTGCGGGTCAGCAGGGCAAGCATCAGGTAATAGCAGCCCAGCAGGGTTGCATCATAGCTCAGTGATGCCCCCATAAAAAGCGACATCGGCAGCAGCATAATGGCCGCAAAGGCCGGGCGGTAACGCTCCGCTTTGGCCAGCGCCAACGCGCACAACAGCGTGTAGGCCAGCAGGTTGACGATGCGCCCGCCATACAGGCAGCCCAGCGCGCCAAAGCCCAGCAGGCGTGCCAGCGCCATACCGACCGCGCCCGGCAGGAATGGAATGACCAGAAAGCTGACCGGCTCGCTGACCGGGTCCGGCACAGAATCCCGCACATCGTGCGCCAGGTACAGGGCAAAGCTATCCGCCATGCTCTGCACTGCGCCGTCCCTGCCGTATTGCTTCAGGGCATAGCCCGCGGTGTTATAGGCTTTTTCCGCCCCGGTATCGGGGTCAGTGCCCACACCGGCAGAGGTATGCGCATTCACCCATGCACCGGGGAACGCTTCCAGCAGGTAGGCCACATCGTCCGGGTAGGTGCGGGAAGCATCAAAATCAAAGTGCCCGGTGGAGATGGCATAGGTGCGCAGGTAATGGTCGGCTTCGTCCGGCGTTTGCAGCGGCGGGTTGGCAAATGCAAACAGCAGCCCGCACAAAAAGATGCACACGGCCCCTTTTGCCGCAAATCCTTTTGCAAACCGCCGCACACAATACCCGGCCAGCAGACATACTTCCAGAAAGGCCGCACACCCCAGTGTAACCACCAGGGGGGACACACGGTTATCCAGCCCAAAGAACACCCGCCAGTAATAGGCCCACAGCACGCCGCACACGGCGGCGCACAGCACAGCCAGCCCCCACCGCACAGCGGCGGGCAGCTTTTGTAATTTTATTGGCATAAAACTTCCTTACAACCGCCCTTACAGAATGTACTGGCCGACCTTGTACTGGTCCAGGTTGCCGCGCAGGAACTCAATGGTTTCGGCAAGGCCCTGTTCAAAGGTATACTGCGGTTTCCAATCGGTCAGGGTGCGCAGCTTGGTGGCATCGCCCAGCAGGCGGTTGACCTCGCTCTTTTCGGGGCGCAGGCGCTCGGCTTCGCAGACGATCCTGGCGCTGGGGTTGATCTGGGCAATCAGCTCATTGGCCAAATCGCCGATGGAATGTTCCACGCCGGTGGCAATGTTGATTTCCTGGCCAATGGCGGCATCGCAGTCCGCAATGGCCATAAAGCCGTGGGCGGTATCCTTGACATAGTTAAAGTCGCGGGTGGGGGTCAGGCTGCCCAGCTTGATCTCCTGCTGGCCGGCCAGCAGCTGGGTGATGATGGTGGGGATGATGGCGCGGCCGCTCTGGCGCGGGCCATAGGTGTTGAAGGGGCGCACAATGGAAACCGGTAGGTCAAAGCTGCGGTAAAAGCTTTCGGCCAGGCGGTCCGCGCCGATCTTGGTGGCAGAGTAGGGGCTCTGGCCCTGGAACGGGTGGTGCTCGTCAATGGGCACATACTGGGCGGTGCCGTATACTTCGCTGGTGGAAGTAACCATCACGCGCTGGGTGCCCAGCTCACGGGCGGCGTTCAGCACGTTCAGGGTGCCCTTGATGTTGGTATCCACATAGCTGTCCGGGCTGTGGTAGCTGAACGGAATGGCAATCAGGGCAGCCAGATGGAACACGCGCTCCTGCCCGCGCATGGCAGTACGCACGCCGTTGGGGTCACGTACATCGCCCATAAAGATATCCATTTCATTGCGGATCTCCGGGGGCAGGGTATCGATCCAGCCCAGGGAACCAAACGAGTTATACAGACAGAAAGCACGCACTTTCTCGCCGCTTTTTACCAGCTCTTCGGCCAGATGGCTGCCGATAAAGCCATCGGCACCGGTCACCATAACGGTATGGGACATTGTAAAAACACTCCTTTTTATATGGCAATACCGCCCGCAGGGCAGAACAATCCAATTATTACAAAATAGTATAACCGATTTGCGGCCTGATTTCAACCAATGCCCCGCCCAGCGTGCAAAAAAGTGCCGGGGCTGCCGCGGATCGGGTAGGCCTACATTAAATTTATATAAAGATTATTCCGTTTGTATCAAAGAGTTCGGCAATATGTTATAATAGGATAAATACAGTGCTGGGCCGCCTTGCCGCATTCCCTGCCCTGTAGTGGAAAGGAGCCTGCACCCATGCCGCAACGCGAACCCGCCCTGCTTTGGCTGCGGGACTTCGCCCTGACCGCATTGGTCCTTGCGCTGTGTACGCTGACAAGCTGGGTATTTTTCCGGCTGGATTTTGTTTCTTCCAACTATATCCTGACCTATATCCTGGGCGTCATGTATATCAACGTCTTTACATCGGGGTTGGTGTACGGCGTTGTGGCTTCGCTGTTCTCGGTGATGCTGGTCAACTATATGTTCATTGACCCTTTTATGCAGTTCCGCATCCGGCCAGACGACATGGTAACGGCAGTGGTCATGCTCTGCGTTTCGCTGCTCTGCTCCTCGCTGACGGGGCGTATCAAGGTACAGGCCGCCCAAAGCGAGCGCAAAGCCTATGCTTCGCAGGTGCTGCTGGAAGCCAGCCGCAGCCTGTTGGGGGCCGAGGACCCTGACACCATTCTGCGGATAACGGCCACCCAGCTGGGCAAGCTGTTGGAGCGCCCGGTCTGCTTTGCCCCCGCACCGGAGCACATTGCACCGGGAACCCTGATTCTGCCCCCTCCCGCCCAGACGGATTACCGCAGTTGCCCGGCGCTGCATGAGTTCAGCACCTATGAGCACAATCTGGCATTATCCATCCTGGATGTGTGTTCCCTGGCGCTGGAAAAAGAAGCCTCCAACCGAGCCCGGCGCGAAATTGAGGAAGCCGCCCGCCAGGAACAGCTGCGCGCCAACCTGCTGCGCAGCATCAGCCATGACCTGCGCACCCCGCTGACAAGCATTTCCGGCAACGCGCTGATTTTGACCGAGAAAAATCCCCTGCTGACCGAGGAAAAGCGCCGGGAGCTTTCTGCCGCAATTTATGAGGACGCCAACTGGCTGAACCATCTGGTGGAAAATCTGCTTTCCATCACCCGGATGGAGAACGGCCAGGTAAACCTGCGCATTCAGCCGGAGCTGATTCAAGACATTTTTGACGATGTACTGGCTCATTTAGACCATGACGCCGCCCGCCACACCATTGTGACCAACGTGGCGGATGACCTGCTGATGGCCGATATGGACGCCCAGCTGATCGAGCAGGTGCTGGTGAACCTCATCAACAATGCCATCAAATATACTCCCGAACATTCCCGCATCGAGCTTTTCGCCGCGCCGGAGGGTAAATTTGTCCGCATCTGCGTAACGGATGACGGCCCCGGCATCCCGGAAGAAAGCCGGGACAAGCTGTTTGATATGTTTTATACCCTTGGCAAAACCCGCAGCGATGGCCGCCGCGGGCTGGGTCTTGGGCTGGCCTTGTGCCGTTCCATTGTTGCCGCCCATGGCGGTGTGATCGATGTACAGAACGCTGCACCGCACGGTGCCTGCTTCCGTTTTACACTCCCGCGAACTGAGGTGACCCTGTATGAATAAACCGCTGATCCTTGTGGTGGAGGATGACCCGGCTGTTGCACGGCTGATCTCCACCACACTGGAAACCCGCAATTATCAGTACCACCGTGTACAGAACGGAGCCGGTGCCCTGTTGGAAGCTGCTTCGGCACGGCCGGATGTAATTTTGCTGGACCTTGGCCTGCCGGATATGGACGGTATTGATGTGATCCGCAAGATTCGCGGGTGGAGCAACGTGCCCATTCTGGTGGTTTCGGCCCGCAGTGATGATACCGACAAAGTATCCGCCCTGGATGCCGGTGCAGATGATTACCTGACCAAGCCGTTTAGCGTGGAGGAGCTTTTGGCCCGGCTGCGCGTGGCACTGCGCCGTGTGCGGTATGATACTTCCCGCGCAGGTGACCAGGCCAGCATATACGAGAACGGAGAACTGCGCATTGACTATGCCGCAGGCTGTGTGTACCGCGGCGGAACGGAGATTCACCTGACCCCCATTGAGTACAAGCTGATCTGCGTGCTGGCCAAGAACACCGGCAAAGTGCTGACCCACAACTATCTGCTGAACGAAGTCTGGGGCAGCCCGGCTGCATCGGACACACCGTCCCTGCGCGTATTTATGGCAACGCTGCGCAAAAAAATTGAGGAAGACCCCAGCCACCCCCGCTATATCCAGACCCACATCGGCGTTGGTTACCGCATGATCCGCCAGTAAAGTTTGGCTTTCAAAATGTAACCGCAACAGCCCGTCCATCCGTTTGTTGCCGGATGAGCGGGCTGTTTCAATTTTATTTATTCGGTTTTCTCTGCTTTACTTGGCTGCGCGGCGTCCGCCTTTGCCGCCGGTCTTTTTGGCGCGGCCGGTGCCGGTCTGGGTGCGGGTGGACTTAGGGGCCGTTTTCTTGGGTTCCGGCTTTGGCATATCCTTTTGCAGCAGCTTATCCGGCACGGGCTGGATGCTCCACAGCTGGTTTTCGCCAAACACATCCTGCCAGATCTGGGCCTGGGTACCGTTATCAACCCGCATGCCTACCAGGTCAATGACCTTATCAGCCAGCACATTGCGAATCTTGGCCTTGCCGCCATCGGCGGGAACAATCTCCCACCGCTGGCCCTTGCCGGTGGTTTTCTCCCACTGGTGCACCCAGGTTCCGTTCACAACACCACTCATGGCCAGGTCCATCACCTTGCCGGTAAAGCGGTTTTTGATGCGGTACTGGCCTTCGGCGGCTTCCTCAAAAATCCATTGCTGCCAGGGCTGACCCTCATAGCTCCACAGGCGGATGGATGCGCCGTTCTCGGTGTTGAAATCGGCAACTTCCAGCACGCGGCCATTGGCGGCAGCGATAGTATAGCAGGCGCCTTCCCGAATGACAGTCTGTGCGGATTTTTTCATAGCGTTTTTCCTCCTTTGCCTGTGCGGCGCTTTTGGTGCCTTACAGGTTATGTATTTATTGTACATATTATAGCACATTCGCACAAAGCGGTTTTGCCAAAATCGTGTAAAGTTTTTTGGTAACACTGCACGCTTTTTCGGGGTTAGCGGGCGGTTTAACCAAAGGTGGCTTGCATTTTTCAGCAATCTATTCTATGATATTATATAAAATAACTGTAATTATAGGAGGCACCCACCTTGAGGATCGCATTGATTGCCCATGATTCCCGCAAAGAGCTTTTGGCCCAGTTCTGCACAGCCTATGTGCGTATTCTGTCTCAGAACGAACTGGTTGCCACCGGCGTGACGGGCAAAGTGGTACACGATACCTGTGGGCTGCCGGTTCGCTGCCTGTACCCCGGTGCACGCGGCGGTGCCGAGCAGATTTCCTCCATGATTGCCTGCGGCGAAATTGATATGCTGCTGTTTTTCCGCGACCCCGTCAACGCCCGGCCCAATGAGCCGAACGCCGTTACCCTGCTGCGCCTGTGCGATACCCGCGCCATCCCCGTTGCCACCAACATTGCCACTGCCGAGGTTTTGATCCACGGCCTGGAGCGCGGAGACCTGGCCTGGATCGAATTGCAGCGCGGGAGAAAATAACGAATATCCACGAAACCCCAGCAAGCATTTGTAGGGCAATACCGCATAATTCTAAGTGCCGCTCCGGCGGCTGCGGCACTTAGAATTATGCGGTATTGCCTTTATTCTATTGCTTCCGTTATCTTTCAGGTAATTTTCAGCGCGCGCTGAACGCGGTAGACCAGGTAGCGGAACAGCCCAACGATCATGCTGCCCTCGCACCATAAATAGTTAGGCAGATTACGCCAGTAAAATTTGGGCTTTTTGATTTTGGGCAGGGCGATCTTGGCTTCCGCATAGCCCTTGGCATAATCATTGCCGAAGCCGCGGTGACGGAACATGATAACTTTCAACAAATAGCCCAGCAGCATGGGGATAAAATTGACAACCAGCATGACCACCGGCTGGTTTTTGTAGGGCAGCAAAATGCTGTTGCGGCCGCTCTGAATGCTTTTGAATGGGTTATACCGCACCGCGCCGGTGGTGGCACCGCAGATATGGCGGCACTTTGCGGTGGGGCAATAGACGTTTTTATAACCAAAATTGTTGGCGCGCCAGCTGAGGTCAACATCCTCATAGTAGGCAAAAAACAATTCGTCAAAAACGCCAATTTTATCCAAAATGGATTTTCTGTACAGTGCTGCGCCGCCACAGGCAGAAAAAATACGGCAGGGCTTCTGGTAGCGGCTGGCTTTCAGGCCGTCGCCGCGCTTGCAGGCAAAGCCCAGAATCGTCACATAATCTCCGGCGTCATCGGCCAGTTCCGGCTCGTAATAGCGCAGCATCAGGCTGGATACCGCAAAAATCTTCGGGTCGCTCTCAGCGGTTTTCAGCAGCTCTTCCAACCAGTTCGGTTCGGCAAAGGCATCGTTATTGAACAGCACCACATATTCACTGTCCGCCAGCGCAATGCCCTGATTCACTGCATGGGAAAAGCCGGTATTGGTGCCGTTTTCGATGAGGGTGAAATTTTCGCGGCTGCAGTAGCTGCGGGCCTGCTCAAGGCTTTCGTCGGTGGAACCATTGTCCACCACAATGAGCCGGAAGTTCTGTTCGGTCTGGGCATAGACCGACTCGATGGAATCCTTGAGCCAGCCCTTGCCGTTGATGTTCGGGATCACGATGGTCGCTTTATACATAAAGACACTCCTAAGTCTGTGCACAATTACAATGCCAGTATAGCATATCTGCGCACAAAAAGAAACCGCATCCCGGCAGGATGCGGCTTCGGCAGGGCAAAAATTATGCGGCAAGGGCTTTTTCAATGTTGGCAAGAATGGTGTCGTGATCCTCGGCGCACACCAGGATCACCTCACCGGTGGGAGCTACGGTGACGGTGGCCGCCTTGGCGACCAGATACTGATCCTCAAGGTAGTGCTCCATGGACTGCTGCTCACTCTGCACATAGGCTTCCAGTGCGGCTTTCACGGCATCGGTCTTGCCCTCGGCGGGCTTTACGATGGCAACGGCGTAGCTGCGCACCATCATGGAGGAAACAGAGGCGGCAAAGCTCTCGTAGCTGCCGTCCTCAAGGCCCAGCAGGGGGAACACGATGTCTTTCAGCTCGTCATTCAGCTGGTCGGCCTCATACTCGGCGCTGTAGCCGTCGATGGCGGTGAATTTGCCGTCCTCACCTTTGGTAAAGATCATATCGTATTCGTTGTCCTCGTCGGTGCGGGCATCGTGGATGATCTGGGAGTAGTCCTTCGGGGTGGCAGAGTCGGCCTTGCTGCCGGCAGAGCAGCCCACCAGAGCAAGCAGGCACAGACCGGCAAGCAGGGAAGCAATGATACGTTTCATAAGTGAAATCCTTTCGTGTGTGAAAATCTTCGTGTGAAAGCGGGCGCAGCGGTTTTGAAGCTATTGTGTGCTGTTTTGCGTCTGCTATCCATAATACGAAAGAACACCCCGGCAGAATTGCATCGCAAACGTAACCATTTTATGAACAGCGTTACAGCATAAGAGCATCCAGCTCGCCGTGGTTCACCGGCGTGGAAAGGATGATCTGGGTGCTGGTGGTGCCCAGCTTCTGGAACTGCAGAATCAGGTGTTCCAGCTGGGGCATGCTGCCGCAGCTCACCTTGACAAGGAAGGTGTATGCACCCGTGACGTGGTAGCACTGCAGCACTTCCTTGCTGTTCTGGATCAGGTGCAGGAACGCCTCGTGCTTGGAGGGGGCCACCGAAAGGCTGATGAGGGCATCCACATACACGCGGTCTGCCGGGCGGTTGAGTGTGACGGTATAGCCGCCGATGATGCCATCGGTCTCCAGCTTGTGGATGCGGCTGGAAACGGCAGGGCTGGTCAGAGCTACCTGCTCCGCGATCTCCTTGACAGGCATCCGGGCGTTTTTGGCCAACAGGGCCAGAATTTTACGGTCCAAATCATCCATGGGACAATGTCTCCTTTGATATTCTGTTGAAATCCACAAAAATTTTCGAAAGTAAAGTTTTATTGTTGTAAAAATTTATAAACCTAGCAAAAGTTGGATTTCATTTCGCTTGTGTTAATTATATAAAGTTTTGCTTCAAAAGTAAAGTGCAAATTTAAGCATTTCAAGAAATTTCTATTTGACAAAAAAGAAAGAGCTGGTATAATACATATCGCAGGGTACGGATGCGGGGTTTCCGCGTCCACAGGCTGTGCAAAACGCCTGAAACAGCTTCCCTGCCTGAAATTGCGATTCACCACTTTATATACTTTCCCACCCCTCTATACACAAAAACCCGCTGCCAGGCGGGTTTTTGTGTTTGTATGGAGTCGTCCTCTCAACAAAAGCGGCCCCCGCCGTGTCTGGTCTGCCAGTGCACAGCGGGGGCCTTTTGCTTATGATGAAGTTTGGAGAATGGCTTTGTACATTATGCCTCGGCGCGGGTCTTCTTGAGCAGGCTGAGGATCACAGCGCCTGCCACGCTGCCCACGGCCAGCGCCACGCAGTAGAGCAGAGTATGATCGACCACGGGGAAGACGAAGATGCCGCCGTGAGGTGCCCGCAGAGCGCAGCCAAAGGTCATGGAGAGGGCACCGGACAGGGCCGCGCCAATGACACAGCTGGGCAGCACGCGGAGCGGGTCGGCCGCCGCGTAGGGGATGGCGCCCTCGGTGACAAAGCAGAGGCCCATGACATAGTTGACGATGCCGTTGCGGCGCTCATCCGGGGTCCACTTTTTAGGGCAGAACGTGGTGGAGAGGGCGATGGCGATGGGAGGCACCATGCCGCCCACCATGACAGCCGCCATGACCTCGTAGTTGCCGGAGGCCAGCGCCGCGGTGCCAAAGACGTAAGCTGCCTTGTTGAACGGGCCGCCCATATCAATGCTCATCATACCGGCCACGATGGCACCCAGCAGGACCTTGGAAGTGCCGCCCATGGCGTTGAGCCAATCGGTCATGGCAGTGTTGATCATGCCCATCACCGGGTTGATGCCGCACATGACAGCGCCCACCACGAGGATGCCGCCCAGCGGATAGATCAGCATGGGCCGGATACCGTTGAGGCTGGCGGGGAGCTTTTCGGTGATCTTCTTGAGGAACTGGACCACATAGCCTGCCACGAAACCAGCCAGCAGAGCTGCCAGGAAGCCGCCGGAGATGCCCGTGGTCTCGCCGTTGGCCAGGGAGGCAAAGTTGGTGCCGTTCATGGCCAGAACGCCGCCCGCAAAGCCGACGGCCAGACCCGGACGATCCGCAATGGACATGGCGATGAAACCGGCCAGGATGGGCAGCATGTAGCCGAATGCCGCGCCGCCCACCGTCTTGAAGAACGCCGCCACAGGGGTGTTCATCCCGAAGTTGGAGGGATCAATGCTGTAGTCGTCCAGCAGGAATGCCAGGGCGATCATGATGCCGCCGCCCACCACGAACGGCAGCATGTGGGAGACACCGTTCATCAGGTGCTTGTAGAGGCTGCGGCCCAGGCTCTCGCCTGCGGTGTCCTCCTCCGCGGCCGCCTGCGCGCCGCCCTTGGCGTGGAAGACAGGCACCTCACCGTGGGCCACTTTCTTGATGAGCTCCTCGGGTTTGTGGATGCCGTCGTCCACCCGGGTGAACAGGACGGGCTTGCCGTCAAAGCGGGCCGTTTCCACGTTCTTGTCCGCCGCCACGATGATGCCGTCGCACGCCTCGATCTCTTTCCGGGTCAGGGCGTTCTTGGTGCCGTCGGAGCCGTTGGTCTCCACTTTCACGGGCAGACCCAGCTTGTCACCGGCCTTGACGAGGGCTTCGGCGGCCATGTAAGTATGGGCGATGCCGTTGGGGCAGGCGGTGACGGCCAGCACCCGGTAGCCGTTCTGGGGGATCTGCTGCTGGGTGAAGCTCTCATCCCCGAACTGAGCCTCTTCCTGTGCGTCGATGGCGTCCAGGAACTCCGCCGGGGTCTTGGCGGCGCGGAGCTTCTCCACGAAGTCCTCGTTCATCAGCATCTGCATCATGCGGGCCAGCATATCCACATGCAGGCCGCCGTCCTCCGGGGCGGCAATGGCAAACAGCAGGTCGGTGGTGCCGTCGTCCTCGGCATTGTACTGCACCGGGGCGCTCAGGCGGAGAGCCGCCAGGCTGGGGCGGGTGACGCAGGCCGTTTTGGCGTGGGGCACGGTGATGCCGTTGTCCACATAGGTGGAGCCCTCCGCCTCGCGGGCATAGAGGGCCTTTTTGTAGGCCTCTTTGTCGGTAATGTTGCCGTGGGTGGCCTGCAGCTCCACCAGACGGTCGATGATGGCGGCCTGATCCGGCGCGGCCACGTCCAGCGCGATGGACTTTGCGGTAAACAATTCCGTGATACGCATGGGGTGTTCTCCTCTCCTCGTTAAATCGTCAGCAATAACTTCTCGATCTCTTCTTTCTTCGCCAGCCCCAGGCTGAACGCCGTGGCGCTGCCGCAGGCGGTGCCCAGGCGGAGGGCGGTGGTGTAATCACCGCTCTGCAGGGTACCTGCCACAAAGCCTGCCACCATGCTGTCACCCGCGCCGACGCTGTTGACCACTTTGCCTTTCGGGCAGCCGATGCGGTGGGTCTGGCCCTGCTCATCCAGCAGCAGAGCGCCATCCCCTGCCATGCTCACCAGCACGTTGCGGGCGCCTTTTTCCTGCAGGGTCCTGGCTGCTGCCACGATTTCATCCTCCGTGTTCAGAACATGGCCCACAATCTCGCCCAGCTCATGGTTGTTGGGCTTGATGAGGAAGGGGTGGAAAGGCAGCACATTGACCAGCAGGTCCCGGGTGGCGTCCACCACGGCCCGCACGCCGCGGCCTTCCAGCCGGGCCAGCAGCCGCTCGTAGGTGGTCTGTGCCAGGCTGGCCGGGATGCTGCCCGCCAGAATCAGGATGTCTCCGTTCTGCAGGGCGTCCAGCTTGGCTTCCAGCGCCTGCATGGCGCTCTCCGGGATGTTGGGGCCCGCGCCGTTTAACTCGGTCTCCTGCCCGGCCTTGATCTTGACGTTGATGCGGGTCATCCCCTGGGCCAGGTGGATGAAATCGGTCTGGATGCCCTGGGCGGCCAGGCCGCGCTCCAGCCAGGCACCCGTCTCCCCGGCCACAAAGCCCAGGGCGACGCTTTTGCAGCCCAGCTCGGCCAGCACACCGGATACGTTGATGCCCTTGCCGCCCAGCACGCAGTCTTCGCCGCGGGCACGGTTTACCTCGCCCACTTCCAGCGGGGAGTCCAGCCGCACCACATAATCAATGGCCGGGTTGAATGTTACCGTGTAGATCATTCTTCCGTCTCCTTTACCAGCGTGTATTGTTTGTATTTGGGGTTGGGGCAGCGGTTCGTCAGGATGGCTCCGCCGTGCAGCTCGGTGATGACCGCCGGGTAGACGCGGGCGAACTTGGAGTCATCCACGAGGAACCAGGCTTCCCGCGCCCGCCGGACGGCCGCAGCCTTGACAGCCGCTTCCTCGGGGTCCGGCGTAGTGAAGCCTGCGTCCAGCGCCACACCGTTGGCTCCCATAAAGGCCTTGGTGAAGTTGTACTGCTGCAGGCTCTGCAGCGCTGCCGCCCCGATGATGGCTTCGGTCTGGGGCCGGAGCAGCCCGCCGGGCAGACACACCCGGCAGCCTTTCTGGGCCAGCAGCCGGGCGTGGGCCACGCCGTTGGTCACATAGGCCGCATCCAGTGCCGGGCCGCTGATGGCCCGGGCCAGCGCCAGCGTGGTGGAGCCTGCGTCCAGATAGACGAAATCCTCTGCCGTGATGAGGGCCGCCGCTGCATTGGCGATGGCCCGCTTTTCGGCCACGGCCAGGCTCTCCTTGGCAGCCATGGTGGGCTCATCGGCCCGGAACTGGCTGTCCGGCAGGGTGGCCCCGCCGTGGACTTTATTGACTTTGCCCAGACGGTCCAGCTCGTTCAGATCCCTGCGGATGGTGGACTCGCTGGCATTCAGGGCCTCGCACAGCTCCTGCACGGTGGCGGTACGTTTTTCCGCCATCAGCGCCAGGATCTGGGCAAACCGTTCTTCTGCCAACATCGGGCATTCCTCCTGTTTGATTGGTTTTGAAGCTTTTCGCGTGTTTTTGGTGTCTGTAATTTTATTATAGCAATCTTTCCGTCAAAATCAATCACTTTCGGTCAGTTTTGCGCACAAATTATTTCCTCAAAATTCAGGCATCCTGCACAAACACTGGGATACAACGAACAAAAAGCAGCCAACCGACCGGACATCCGCGCCCAGTCGTTGGCTGCTTTTGACGTTTTTTGATTGGTTTAACGGAATCAGCGCTTAGGCGTCGGAGCGGGCAAAGGAGTTCTTCATGCCGCTGCTCAGCTCAAACAACACCTTATCCAGCGTATCGGCGGCATGGGCCTTGAGGGCCTTGGCAATGGCCTCGTTGGCCTCCACCCGGAGAGCGGCGCGCTGGCCGGCATCCGGCTCTGCAAGGAGCTTTGCGTCGTACTGGTGGATGAGGGCGCGGCTGGCCGAGAGGACGCCCAGCTCATACCGCTCGGCGTGGATGAGGCTCTTGGAATAAGAAGCATCCGTCATGGCGGCGATCATCCGGCTGACCCAGTAGAAGCTGTCGGTGGACACCTCTTTGGTGGTGCAGGCGAGATACTCCGGCGTAGTGGTCACATTGGCGTAGAACGGCACCATGGTGTTGAACGCGTTGGAGGCATAAGCCACCCACTCAATGGCGCTCTGCTCCGCTGGGACGTCCGGACGGATCTGGATGAGAGCCATAAAGTCGTTGCGGTTGATGCCGATGGAGCGGTACATCCCCCGCTGGCTCTTGTCGCCGTAGCTGGCGTAGGGGTCATAGGGCGTGCCCTGGTAGTGGGAGGACAGCACATATTTGACATCCTCCGGGGTCAGCTTCTTCTCGGGCACCATGCACCAGGGCAGGTCATCGGAGCGCGGGGTGTAGTCGGCGTCCGGGCCGTCCCAGACCCAGGTGTTGGGATTGAGGGTGCGGAGCATGTACCAGGCACGGGGCGTATTGTAAACGTGGTCGGCGTCGTCGTGGCTGCCAAAAGCGTCCCGCGGGTTCAGGCTTCCGTCCAGCGACAGGTCGAGATGATTGGCCGCGATGAACTCCCGCAGGTCCGCCGAGCACATGTAGTCTTTTTTGTCACCATAGGCATCGTCCAGGTCAAAACTGTCGATGCCCAGCTGGTTGGGCATGACCACGTAGGAATCATCCGGCACGCGGCGGGCCATCCAGTGGTGGCCGCCGATGGTCTCCAGCCACCAGATCTCGTGGACATCCTGGAACGCGATGCCGTTCATCTCATAGGTGCCGTAGGTCTCCAGCAGGCGGCCCAGCCGCTCCACGCCCTCCCGGGCCGAGTGGATGTAGGGCAGCACCAGATAGACGATATCCTCCTCGCCGATGCCGCCGGGCACCTCCGGGGTATCGCCCATGGCAGGCTGGTACACCACCAGCGGGTCAGCCCCCAGCACGCGGGGGTTGGAGGTGATGGTCTCGGTAGCGGTCATGCCCACATTGGCGGCATTGACACCGGCCGCGGCCCAGATGCCCTTGCCCTCCACAGCGTTTGGCATGGCCGTCATCCGCATGGGATCGCCCGGCAGGGGGATCTCCACATGGGACACATCTCGCTTCGGTTACCGCCTGTCAGGTACACGCAGTTCAAGTGTCAGCCTGCCTTTCTATGGTAACTCTACGC
>ENA-USUJ01001368-USUJ01001368.1-human-gut-metagenome-genome-assembly--contig:-NODE-1368-length-20792-cov-7.614627_pt1 | contig 20792 bp, 17 predicted proteins | sample MGYA00250061_ERZ773398 | MGnify/ENA primary metagenome ERZ773398 (study PRJEB29103, sample SAMN06111992) | human gut metagenome | biome: human gut; feature: ankylosing spondylitis patient; material... | reverse complement strand
ACATCAGATGCCGCTCGGTCACGCCGCCGTCTTCTTTTGCTTCACTCAGCGGGAGCACGTCGCGGTCGTAGTCCAGCGCGATGCCGTCCAGCAGCGCGTTGATTTTTTCAACCATCGCGCGGTTCCGGCGGCCTCTGGCCGCGCGGTAGGGCGCGAACCATGCGTTGAGCGTTTCAATTTTGTCGTGCGGAACGGACTGGATGGTCATGTAGCTGACGCCGACCTGATCGGGGTTGTTGGTGCGCTTGCCCTGCATGGCTGTGCCGTTCATCGACACACGGCACTCCATGCCGACGGTCACGGGCATGCCGACGAGCTCTGCCGCCGCGAGGAATTCCCGCGCGCCGGAGATGGAATCGTGATCAATGATGCCCGCCGTGCACAGGCCCTCCATCCGCGCGGCATAGACCGCGGCGGTGGGGGAGTAGGGCGAGAAGGAATAGGTCGTATGGATATGGTTGTTGATGTACTGCGGCACCATGGGCGGGAATTCGGCCGTCTTCAGAACCGCCTTGAGGTTTGCAAGACGTTCTTCCCGCGTGGGCGCGTTGAGTCTGTTCAGAATGTCGATCTCGATCATCGCACAGCCCTCAGTTCAGCATGACCTGACCGCCGGTGACGGGGATGGCCTGACCGGTTTCATACTTCTGCTCGACGCAGTACATGACGGCGCGCGCCACATCGACCGGCAGGCAGCCGCGGTTCATCGGAACCTTGGCCTCGTAATAACGGCGCACGTCCGCGACGGTCTTTGCGCCGGGAACCTTGCCAGCCTCGAGATACTGCACGAACAGACCGCGCACCGGGTCGGACCACAGCGGGCCGTCGAGGAAGTTGCCGGGGCAGACGGCGTTGACCTTGATGTTGTACGCGCACAGCTCAAGCGCGAACGACTGCGTCAGGCCGATGCCGCCGAATTTGGAACCCGCGTAGGCGAAATTCTTGTTGGAGCCTTCCAGACCGGACTTCGAGTTCAGCGTGACGATATCGAACATGGCTTCGGGATCCGCCTCGTGTTCAGCCTCCATGATGATGGCGGCATATTTCGCGCAGAGGAAGAAGCCGGTATAGTTGACGCTGGTGACGAAGTCGAAATCCTTCTTCTCCACGTGCGCGATGGGGCCGGAGCGGACGACGCCTGCGTTCGAGAGCATCAGGTCAAGCCCGCCGAACTTTTCAACCGTCTGTGCGACCATGTTCGCAACGGATTCCTCGTCGGAGACGTTGACCGCAATGGAGACGGCGCGCTCGCCCATTTCCTCTGCGACCTGCTTTGCCAGCGGCTCATTCATATCGGCGATAACGATGGTCGCGCCTTCCTTGTACAGCTCCTCCGCAATGCCCTTGCCGAAGCCCTGGGCCGCGCCGGTCACGATGCAGATCTTGCCGCCGAGACGGCCCTCGCCCGCCGGGCGCTTGCCCATGTTGGCCTTTGCGATCTCGCACCATTTGGTCATATCAACAGACATAAAAGTACCCTCTTTCTTGAAGTGTACCTCTATTATACCTGCATTTGTATGTTGATTCAAGAGCGTTCTGTTTTATTTTTCTGGTTTGTTGCCCGCTTTCCCCAAAATCAGGATGCACAGCACGATCACGCCGGTCACCAGAAAGATCCCGGCCATGCCCTTACCCATGATGGGCAGCGTCTGTAAGAATGCTTCAAAATTCATATTGTTTCCCTCACACCAGAAGATTCAGCAGCAGACCGCCCGCAATGACGGACGCGACCTGCCCGGATACGTTGACGCCCACGCACTGCATGAGCAGATAATTCTGCGGGTCTTCCTTGATTGCCATCTTATAGACCACGCGCGCCGACATCGGGAACGCCGAGATGCCGCAGGCGCCGATCATGGGATTGAGCTTTTTGTCCTTCGGCAGGAACAGATTGATGAGCTTCGCGACCAGCACGCCGCCCGCCGTGTCGAACATAAACGCCACAAGGCCCAGCGCCATGATGAGAAGCGTCTGCTTCGTCAGAAAATACGCTGCCTGCATCCGCACGGCGATGGTGAGGCCCAGAAAGAGCGTGATGAGATTCGAGAGCGTCTTCTGCGCTGTCTCGGAAAGAGAGTCCAGCACGCCGCACACCCGGATGAGATTGCCGAACATCAGAAAGCCCACCAGCGCCACGCTTCGCGGCGAGACGATGCCGCAGACGGCGGTGATAATGATCGGGAACAGGATCTTCGTGCGCTTGCTGACCGTGTGCTGGTGGTACGGCATACGGATCATCCGTTCGTGCTTTGTGGTCAGCGCGCGGATGACCGGCGGCTGCACGATCGGCACAAGCGCCATATAGGAGTACGCCGCGACCATGATCGCGCCCAGATAGTTGGATTTCAGGAAATTCGCCATAAAGATCGCCGTCGGGCCGTCCGCCGCGCCGATGATGCCGATGGCCGCCGCGTCCTTGATGGGGAAGCCCAGAAGGGCCGCAAGGCTGAAGGTGAAGAAAATGCCGAACTGCGCTGCCGCACCGAAGAACATGAGCTTCGGGTCGTTCAGCAGCGGCTCAAAATCGATCATGGCCCCGATGCCAACGAACAGCAGCAGCGGGAACAGCTCGTTCGCGATGCCCGCGTCGAACAGCACGTTCAGAACGCCGATCTCCTCCACGCCGTCGATGGCCTGCGTGACCGCGCCGGACAGCGGCAGATTGACCAGGATCGCGCCGAAGCCCATCGGCAGCAGCAGCGCAGGCTCCATATCCCGTTTGACCGCCAGATAGATGAGGATCCCGCCGATCAGCCACATGACCGCCTGCTGCCAGTTGAGATTGCTGATGTTTGAAAATAACTGCGCCACAAAAAGTCCTCCTGTTTTGCTTTTTTGATAAAAAGAAAAGACCTTTACCCAAGCATACGCGATGCTTCGGTAAAAGTCTCACAATTTCAGTCGACTGCGGGCATTTTTGCCGTACTGACGCAGCCGACGCGGGGGAACCCGCCTGCTACTCCCTTTTATCGAGTCTATTGAAGCAGAAAAACGCCCGGCCGTCAAGTGGGCCGGGCGTATCTTAGCGGGTTCTTAATAGCCGGATCACGGCTTCGGGTCCTGCGGAGGCTCCTGCTGGGCGGTGAATTTTGCTCTGCGCTTTTTGCGGGCGTTTTTGACCAGCACGATTACAACGATGACGATCACGGCCAGCAGAATCAGCGCGGGCAGCGCGGAGGCCAGACCCAGAATGACGTTCTGCACGCCGCGGGCAAAGCCCGTCCAGCCGTCGGACAGGGAATCAGACAGCTTCTGGCCGAAGGTGCGCCGGACCGGAACGGTCGGCGTGTAGACCTCGACCTCGCGCAGATCGAGCTCCACGGTCGAATACCTGATCTGCATATCATAGTTGCGCAGGCTGCGCTCAATGGACTCGATCTCATAGCGCACGTCGGACAGCCGCTGCTCAAGCGCGATGAGCGTCTCCACGTCCTCGCTCTTCGAGAGCATATCGAGTAGCCGCTCCTCTTGCGTGTTGAGGCTGGACAGGCGCGCTTCGTAATCGGTATAGGCCGACGTGACGTTCTGCGCGTCGCGGCTGGTGGAGATTACGTTGCCGAAGCCCTCTGTCTCGTGCAGAAAGGCTTCAAACTGCTCGCACGGGATGCGGACGGTATAATACGCCCAGCGGTTGACGATGGAGGTCGTGCCGTCGGAATTATACTGCGTGTCGCCTGTCACGTTCGAGCTTTCTACGAAGCCGCCGATCTTCTGCACCTGCGATTCCAGCGCGGCGACCGCCTTGTCAAACTCGGTCGTCTCGATGGAGACGGACGCGGTATAGATGATCTTTTCGGTGTAGTCGGCGACGGAAGCATCCGGCTCCGGCGTTTCGGCGGCTCCGCTGCCCGCTTCGGTCGTGGCAACGGTGTCGTAGGCGAATTCCTCCTCCGGCTCGGCGGGCGCCTCCATGGGCGTCTCGGCGGCGGCTGCCTCCTGCTTGGAATCGTAATAGCCGTTGGGCGCGGACGCGGTGTCCGCTGCCGCCATTTTGGAGCTTGCCGCGCAGCCGGTAAACACGACCAGAACCAGCAGTGCGGCGAGAAGGCTGGCAAGAAGCGATCTTTTTTTCATGATTGGTACCCCTTTCTTTTGTGTTCTGCTTGCGTAACCGCTGATCCAATCGACCGCGGTTATCAGCGGAGCTTTTGCCGATACCTCTTGTCGATTGAATCATCTGTACTTAAAAGACGGATTTTCTGGCCGGTGGTTGCACAGGACGGGGGATTTTCTCTAAAAAATTGCGAATTCCGGGACGCGCTCGCAGGCGCTGACGGAAAGTTCGTATGCGGTGCGTGTTTCGCTCGTCTCGCCCAGATTCTTGAGATAGGTCCGGCTTTGGAGGCGGCCCGTGAGCGTCAACTCCGTGCCGGTCGGGTATTCGGCGGCGGCCAGCGCCGTCCGGCCCCATAAAATGCAGGGGATATAATCCGTCCTGCGGTACAGGCGCGGCACGGCCAGACACAGATCCGTGATCTGCCGTCCGAGCGGCGTCTGCCGGTAAACCGGCGGTTTGCAGACCGTGCCGGTCAGGACGGCCTCGTTCTGCATGGGCGCGTCCGTCGTCGTCATGGAAAGCGCGTAGACGCACAGGATCAGACGGCGGCCGGTCGGCTCGCGGTTGTTGAACGAGCGGATCTGGCCCTCGATGGTGAAGCGTTCGCCTTCGAACAGCTCCGCCTGCTCCAACACGTCCTCCGCGGCCAGAACCGGCAGCAGATCCTCCGTGCCGCTCAGCCGCTCCACGGCGAGCAGAAAGCGGAAAAATCTCCGCTCGTGGTTCTGGTGTGAATATTCCGGCAGGGACGCCAGCGTCCCGGTCAGGGTAATGTGATTGGCTGTGTTTTCCATAGTTCCACCTCATCTTTTCTTCGTATGGAAGACTATATGAGGGGAACACGCGCAATAGACTACCGGCGGGGCGGGCGTTTTTTGGCCGGTTTTGCGGAGGCGGACTTCCGCTCCGGTATCTGCTCGGCTGTGCCGGGCTTTTTCTCCTTCGGCGGATACGGACGGATGAGGCATTTTGGCGTAAAGCCGATGAGATCCGTCCGGCCTGCCTTTTGCAGCGCCTCGCGCACAAGAAAATAATTCTGCGGTCTTCTGTACTGCATCAGCGCGCGCTGCATCGCCTTTTCGTGCGGATTTTTGGGCACGTAGACCGGCTCCATCGTCCGGGGGTCGAGGCCGGTATAGTACATGACAGTAGAGAGCGTGGACGGCGTGGGATAGAAATCCTGCACCTGCTCCGGCTCGTGGTTGGTATCGCGCAGGTATTCGGCCAGCTTTACAGCCTCTTCCATCGTGCAGCCGGGGTGGGACGACATGAGGTAGGGCACGACGTACTGCTTCATGCCCTCCTGCTCGTTGATCCTTTTGTATTTCTCCACAAACTGCTGGTATACGGCGTGCGGGGGCTTGCCCATCACGCGCAGGACCTGATCGGACACGTGCTCCGGCGCGACCTTCAGCTGGCCGGAGATGTGATAGCGCACCAGCTCCTTGAAGAACGTATCGCTCGGGTCGGCCAGCAGATAATCGAACCGGATGCCGCTGCGGATAAAGACCTTCTTGACGCCCGGCAGCTTGCGGAGCTTCCGCAGCAGGGACAGGTAATCCGTGTGGTCGGCGATCAGGTTTTTGCAGGGGGCAGGGAACAGGCACTGCCTTGTCGGGCACGCGCCGCGCTGGAGCTGCTTTTTGCAGGCGGGCTGGCGGAAGTTCGCTGTCGGGCCGCCGACGTCATGGATGTAGCCCTTGAAGCCCGGCGAATGCGTCATGCCCTCGGCTTCCCGGAGGATCGACTCCTGCGAGCGGGTCTGGATGATCCGGCCCTGATGGAACGTCAGCGCACAGAAGCTGCACGCGCCGAAGCAGCCCCGGCAGGAGGTCAGGCTGAATTCGATCTCCGCGATGGCCGGAATGCCGCCAAGCTTTTTGTACGATGGGTGGAACGTGCGGCAGTACGGAAGATCGTAGACATGATCCATTTCCTTCTGCGAAAGCGGCTTCTGCGGCGGGTTCTGGACGATAAATTCATGGTCGCCATACGGCTCGATGAGCCGCTTGGCGCAGAAGGGGTCGGTGTTGCGGTACTGGATGGAAAAGCTCTCGGCGTAGACGCGCGGATTTTTCTGCATATCCGGGAAGGCCGGGAGCGTGATGGACGGGACGGATGTATCCGGCTCACGGGTCTTATAGACCGTGCCGTCGATATATGTGATGTCCTGCGCATCCATGCCGTCGTTGAGCGCGTTCGCGATCTCGACGACGGCGCGCTCTCCCATGCCGTAGATCAGAAGATCGGCCTGCGAATCGAGCAGAATCGACCGCTTGAGTTTATCTGACCAGTAATCATAATGCGCAAGCCTTCGAAGGCTTGCCTCGATGCCGCCGATGATGATGGGCTTGCGGCGGTAGGTACGGCGGATGAGGTTGCAGTAGACCGTCACAGCGTAATCGGGCCGCTTGCCCATCACGCCGCCAGGGGTATAGGCGTCGGCTTTCCGGTGGGCCTTGGAGACGGTATAGTGGTTGACCATCGAGTCCATATTGCCGCCCATGACGAGAAAGCCCAGGCGCGGTTCGCCGAGGGCGTTGATCGAAGCGGGATTTTTCCAGTCGGGCTGTGAAATGATGCCAGTCTTATAGCCTGCGTCCTCCAGCACGCGCGAGATGATCGCGTGGCCGAACGACGGGTGATCGACGTAGCCGTCGCCGATGATGTAGACAAAATCGCACTGCTCCCAGCCGCGCCGCTGCATGTCGGCGCGGGAAATCGGTAAAAATTCCGGCATGGGACTCACAGCAGCGTCAGGATCGACTTGAGATCCGGCAGCAGATACTCCGGCTGTGCCTGCTCGCGCAGATAGTCCGCCGGGAAGCTGGTCGCAAGGCCGATGGCCTCGATCCCGGCGGCGTGGGCTGCACGGATGCCGCTGGGCGCGTCCTCAACGACGATGCATTCGGACGGCGCAAGGCCGAGACTGGCCGCGCCTGTCAGATAGATCTCGGGATCCGGCTTGGGGTTCTTGATGTCGGTGCCGGTCACAAGATGGTCGAACAGCGCTTCGTCTGCTCCAATGGCGGACAGATTCATGAGCACCTTGATGCGGTCTGCCGACGAGCAGACGGCCAGCCGGTAGCCCCGCGCGCGCAGCGTGTGCAGTACGTCCAGAACGCCGTCGGGGATATTGGCTTCCTCCTTCACGTGCTCGCCGTAGCACGCATAGAGGTAGTCCTTCATCTCTGTGCGGTACGGCACGCCGTATTTTTCTGCCACGCCGCCGACATAGCGGTTCTCGCCGCAGCCGACAAACTCGGCGAAGTCGGATTCCTTCGCGTCAATGCCGTATTTCTTCAGCGCACGGACGCCGGTTTTCGCCATGTATTCCTCAGAATCGATCAGCACGCCGTCCATATCGAATAAAACTGCTTTCCAGGCCATAAAACTCTCCTTATCTATAGAAAAAGGCCGCCATATTGCATATGGCGGCCATAAAATTTGCTTACAGAGCCTTCTTCGCGGTCTCGACGAGAACCTTGAACGCCTCGGGATCGGCGATGGCGAGCTCGCTCAGAGCCTTGCGGTTCATCTCGATGCCGGACTTCTTGAGGCCGTAGATGAAACGGCTGTAGTTGATGCCGTAGGGAGCGACGGCCGCGGAGATACGGGAGATCCACAGCTGGCGGAAATCTCTCTTCTTCAGCTTGCGGCTGACATACGAATAAACGCCGGACTTTGCAACGGCCTGCTTGGCCATCTTAAAGTGACGGGACTTGGAGCCCCAGTAGGACTTCGCGAGCTTCAGGGTCTTATTTCTTCTTTTGCGCGTCATCATTGCGCCTTTTACTCTTGCCATTATATTATCCTCCTATGTGTCGTCAACCCTTACCGATTATTTGTAAGGGATCATCTTCTTCACGATATCTTCCACAGTCACGTCGGCGTAGCCGTTCTTGCGCAGGTTGCGGGTACGCTTGGTGGTCTTCTTGGTGAGGATATGGCTCTTGAATGCGTGCGCTCTTTTGACCTTGCCGTTCTTGGTGAGGTTGAATCTTTTCTTGGCGCCGCTATGGGACTTCAGCTTAGGCATAGTGGTTCTCCTTCCGTGTGATTGCGATTGTAGTTTATTTGGAATTCTTGGGACTCAGGAACATGGACATATTGCGTCCTTCGAGCTTGGCGTCCTTGGCGATCGTGGCGATCTCGCTGCAATCGGCGCCGAACTTCGCAAGAAGCTCCTGTCCGAGCGACGTATGCGCCATTTCACGGCCGCGGAAACGTACAGTGACTTTGACTCGGTTGCCATCGTTCAGGAACTTGACTGCGCTTTTGACCTTGGTATTGAAGTCGTTGGTGTCGATGCTGGGAGACATACGGATCTCCTTGATCTCCACGACCTTCTGGTTCTTCTTGGCTTCCTTTTCCTTTTTCAGCTGTTCGAAGCGGAATTTGCCGTAATCCATGATCTTGCAGACCGGCGGAACAGCGTTCGGCGCAATCTTGACAAGGTCAAGGTCCTTTTCCTCGGCAAGCGCCAGAGCGTCGGACGAGGTCATAATACCAAGCTGGCTGCCGTCAGCTCCGATCACGCGAAGCTCCTTGTCGCGGATCTCCTCGTTGATCTGATGTTCTAATTTACCGATTGTAAAGCACCTCCAAATGCAAAGTGCGGATGCTGCAAAGCACCCGCACATAAAATCCAGACTTCCGCACAAGGCGGAGGAAATTATGAACCTCTTCGCAGACAGCTGGAGGTGAGTTGCGGTGCTTGCCGCTCCTTCTTTGTTTTCTCCGGGCTATTATACAGGAGAAAAACACGGTTGTCAACACAAAAATGCAGAAAATTTCAGACCGGCGGCAGAAAAATGGGCAGCTCCGGCGGCGCAAAGGAAAACAGCGCCAGCGCAGCGCCGTAAATACCCGCCGCGATCACCAGCACGCCGCACAGCCATGCGGGAAGGCGGGCCCTCTGCAAATGCCATGCCAGCGCAAAGCCGCCCGCCATCGCCAGCGCGTACAAAATCAGATCGAGCGGCAGTCCGTGCAGCGCGAAGCCGGACAGGAGCGTGTAATATGCGCCCAGAAGAAGCAGCGGCGCGCCCAGAAGTCCCGCCAGCAGACCGCACCAGCTTTTTCGGCCGTCCGCTTCGTCCTTCGTCAGCACGAACGCGGCGGCGAGAAACGGCCAGTATAGCAGCTTCAGATGCTCCCAGACGCTTTCGTTGACCGGCGCGAACACCGCCGTCAGCGGGTTCGGCCACAGGTCATAAAGAAAATGGAGCGCAGAACCGGCGAGAATGCTCAGAAAACAGACGGTCCACCATTTGCGTTTCATAAAAAATCCCCCCTGCCATAGATGTATGACAGGGGAGAGCGGGTTCAGAACGTCTTTATGCCAGCACGGGCCAGACTGCGTCCAGCGCGAGGCCGGAGGCGCGCAGCGCCCTTCGGGTGGTTTTCTGCGTAAAGCCGCCGTGGAACGCGCCTGCGTCGGGCAGCCAGCGGACGGGGCCGAGCGCCTGCTCGCAGGCTTCTTTGGAAAGTCTTGTGCGGAAGAAGAACGGGGATTCGAATTCCTCCGGGTCACAGAGCGCGGCGGGCTCTGCCGGCCAGCTGACGGGCTGGCTGCGGCCGGGATTGCGGACGATGTCAATGACGTCTGCCAGAACGGCGCTGGCCGTCGCCGGGCCGCCTGCGCCGGGGCCGGAGAACAGAACTGCGCCGACGCTGCTGCCCAGCACCTCGACGGCGTTCAGAACGCCGGAGACGGGGGCCAGCGGCTGCGTGCCCGCGATGAAATGCGGCGAGACGAAGACGGTGAGCGCCTGCCCCTGCCGGACCGCACGGCCAAGCAGGCGAAGCTTCATCCCGGCTGCCTCTGCAAACGCGGCGTCCTCCGCCGTGATGGCGGAAATGCCTGTCATGCGGACGCGGGACGGGTCGACGTTTTTACCGAACATCATATCGGCCAGAATGCAGACCTTGCGGCCCGCGTCGATGCCCTCGACGTCGGCGGTCGGGTCCTGCTCGGCGTAGCCGCGCGTCTGCGCGTCACGGAGCGCCGCTTCGTAGCTCTGCCCGTGTTCGAGCATCTGTGTGAGGATGAAATTCGTCGTGCCGTTCAGAATGCCGCGCACTTCATAAATTTCATTCGCGCCGAGGCACTGGCTCAGCGGATGCAGCACCGGAATGCCGCCGCCGACGGAGGCCTCAAACAGAAGGCTCACGCCATTCGCCTTCGCAAGCGCCAGCAGCTCCGCGCCGTGCTCGGCGATGAGCTGCTTGTTGGCTGTTACGACGTGCTTGCCTGCGGCAAGCGCGCGGCGGACATACTCAAGCGCTGCGCCGCAGCCGCCGATGGTTTCTATGACGAGAAACACGTCTGCGTCGTGTTCGATGACGGAGAAATCCGTGACGACCTTGTCCCGGTACGGCCTGTCCGGCAGCGCGCGGCGCGCCAGCACATACGAAAGCTCCAGCTGTTCGCCCGCGTTCCGTTCGAGCAGATCTGCGTCCCGCAGCAAGATCTCCGCGCAGCTCCCGCCGACGACGCCGGGGCCGAGAATGGCAAGCTTTTTCATGCCAGCCCCCCTCACGCTTCGTTGGCCCTGCGGTAGATCGCAAGAATGCTTTCATAGTCCAGCACGCGGAACGTGCCGATCGTGCGTGTTTTTCCGTAGCTGCACCGGCTGGCAAGGTCGGCAAGACCTGCCTCGTCCTGCCTGCCGCAGGAAAGCTCACCCAGACGCACGGGCATGCCGATGGACCGGAAGAATGCCTCCTGCTTTGCAATACCGGCAAGCGCGGCGGCGGTGTCGTCCGCCTCCTCCACGTGCCAGACGTTCCGCGCGAAGCGGGCGAAGCGTGCCGGATCTGCATCCATGACGGACCGCGCCCAGCTTGACCATACGGCGGTCAGACTGTCGCCGTGGTACACGTCAAATTTTTCGCTCAGCGCGTGGCCGAGCTGGTGCGTGGCGAAGTCCTTCCTGCCGCCGAGGCCGGTCAGGCCGTTGTGCGACAGGGAGCCTGCCCACATGATCTCGCTCATGGCTGTTTCGTCATGCGCGTCACGCACAGCGGCGGGGCCGTATTCCAGCACGACGCGCAGCAGCGCCTCGGCCAGCTCATCCGTCAGAGCGTTATCGGTGACGGGGTTAAAATACCGGTCGAGCGTGTGCATGAGAATGTCGCTCACGCCGCACGCGACCTGATGCACCGGGAGCGTCGCGGCGAGCAGGGGGTCGAGAATGGCGAAGGCCGGGCGGTTGAACGGGGTGTTGAGACCGCGCTTTTCGCCTGCCTCCGCGTTGGTCAGAACAGCGGAGTCGCTCGTCTCGCTGCCCGCTGCCGGAATGGTCAGCACAACGCCGACGGGCATGGATCTTGTCAGCGGCGCGCGGCGCTTCCAGAACTCCCAGATATCTGTGCCGGGGTTGGCCGCGCCGTGGGCGATGGCCTTGCAGGTGTCGATGACGCTGCCGCCGCCGACCGCCAGAATCAGCTCCGCACCCGATTCCAGCGCCAGCTGCACGCCCTCGCGGGCCAGCGCCGCGCGCGGGTTCGGCTGCACGCCGCCGAGCGCGCGATATTGAACGCCCGCCTCGTCCAGAAGCCGGAACACGCGGTCAAGCAATCCACTTTTCTTCGCGCTCGAGCTGCCGTAGACGACCAGCACGCGCGAAAGTCCGCGTTTTTTCAGCAGCTCCGGCAGCTTCTCTGTGCTGCCTGCGCCGAACACGATCTCAGTCGGTACGAAATATTCAAATCCGTGCATATGCTTATCCTGCGACGCAGTCTGCCTTGACTACGCCCGTCCTTTCTGCGATTTGCTGGGTCAGCGCTTCGATGTTGCAGTTGAGATTGCTCGTCTCTGCCGAAATGGTCACCATGGCGCGGCCCCCGGTGGGGATGGACTGGTTGATGGTCAGTATATTCGCGCCGCAATTGGCAAAAATAGTTAATATCTCGGACAGGATGCCCGCCTTGTCCTTGAGCATGATCTGAAACGTGATGATGCGGCCGGCCATCAGGTTCTGAAACGGCGCGATGGCGTCGCGGTACTTATAAAACGCGCTGCGGCTGATGCCGACAGCCTGCGCGGCCACGTTGACCTTGTCCGTCTCGCCGGTTTCGAGCATCCGCTTGGCCTCGGCGACCTTCTGGAAGATCTCCGGCAGGGCGGCGGCCTCCACGATATAATACTTCGGGCTATGTTCCATAGCGTTCACCTCACAATTGTCCGTGTTGGAAAAGCAAGTGTCTATACTCAGACTTCAATATACACCACATACCCGCAAATTGCAAGCAGAAAAGCACAGGAGGAATTTCGAAGCATGAAAAGCCGCAAAATCTGGAAGACCGTTCTGATTGCGCTGGGCTGTGCGCTCGGCGCGTGGGTGTTCGGCGCGCTGCTGCTGCCGGTGCTGCTGCCGTTTTTTATCGGGCTCGCGGTGAGCCTGCTGGCGGAAAAGCCGGTGCGGCTTTTGCAGACGCGGGCGCACGTTCCGCGTTCGCTGGCGTCCGGTCTGTGCGTGCTGCTGCTGTTTGGGCTCCTGTTCGGCGGGCTGTTTTTCCTGTGCCGCCTGCTGTGCGCGGAGGCGGCGGATCTGGCCCGGCAGCTGCCCCAGCTGGCGGAAAATCTGGCTCCGCTCTTTGAAAAGCTGAAATCGCGTCTGCTTGCGCTTGCCGAAAGACTGCCGGACGGGCTTGGAACGGGGCTGCGCGCGGGCGTTGAGGAATTCTTCAAGACCGGCGCGGGCTTCGGCACGAAGCTCTATGAAACGCTCTTTTCCTGGGCGTCCGGCATCATCGGGCGGCTGCCGGACGCGGTGCTGTTCGCGGTGACGGCGATCTTGTCCAGCTTCATGCTCTCCGGCGAGCTGCCTGCCATCCGCGGCTGGCTGCGCCGCACGGTGCGCCCGGCGTGGCTGGAAAAGCTGCAGACGCTCGGCGGGCACGTGCGCACGACGCTCGGCGGCTGGCTGCGGGCGCAGCTGAAGCTGATGGGCATTACTTTTCTGATTTTAAACGCGGGGCTGCTGCTTCTTCGGGTGCGGTATCCGGTTCTGGCGGCGCTGATCATTACAGTGGTCGACGCGCTGCCGGTGTTCGGCACGGGGACGATCCTGATCCCGTGGGCGCTGGCGCTGTTTTTGCAGGGGGAGACGAAAACCGGCATCGGCCTCGTCATTCTATACGGAGCCGCGGCCCTCAGCCGACAGGCGCTTGAGCCGCGTCTGGTCGGAAAGCAGGTGGGGCTGAACCCGGTTCTGACGCTGCTGGCGCTTTACACGGGCTACCGGCTGCTGGGCGTGGGCGGGATGATCGTGTTCCCCATCGTGGCCATGCTCTTCAAGCAGCTCTGGGACCATTCCGGCCTGCAGCCGGACGGATAGCGGGGCTTGCGCGATCTGCCTCCGCACGGTATAATAGCGCCGAAGGAGGCGGTGCGCATGATTCTGGAACAGACAGCCGCGCGGCAGACGAAGCTGCTGTCGCTCCTGCGGCGGGAATTCGGGTTGTCCGCCGGGCTGGTCAAGCGGCTCAAATGGCAGAACGCGCTGTTTGTAAACGGAGCGCCCGCCCATACCGATGCGCCGGTCACGCCCGGCGACCGGGTGCGCGTCGTGATGGAGGAGCGGACGGAGGGCTTTGACCCGGAGCCGCTGCCGCTTTCCATCCTTTATGAAGATGAATGCTTTCTCGCTGTGGACAAGTCTTCTGGAATGCTGGTGCATCCGTCGCCGCAGAAAAACAGCGGGACGCTGGCAAACGGCGTGCTGTATCACCTGCTGGAGCGCGGCGAGGCGTCCGGCGTCCATCCCGTGACGCGGCTCGACCGGGACACGTTCGGCGTGGTGATTTTAGCGAAAAACGCGAATATCCACGACCGCTTCTGCCGGATGCTGCGCGAGCGGCAGCTGGAAAAGACGTATCTTGCCGCTGTTTTCGGCCAGCCGCCGCAGGAGAACGGGCAGATCGACCTGCCGGTCTATAAGGTCGGCGGCGGCAGCCTCATCCGCGTCGTGGACGAGCGGGGACAGAAGGCGCTGACGCAGTACCGCGTGCTGGAACGGGCGGAAAAAACGGCGCTTCTGGAGCTGTATCCTCTGACGGGCCGCACGCATCAGCTCCGCCTGCACTGCATGGCCTCCGGCTTCCCCATCCTGGGCGACCCGCAGTATACAAGCCCGGAAGTGACGGCGTATTCCGCCGCCCACGGACTGTTCACGCAGCAGCTGTGTGCCGCAAGGCTCGTTTTCCCGCACCCCATGACAGGGGAGCGGATGGAAATTTTGTCGAAGCAGGAAGTTTTCTTCCCAAAAGACTAGGCAAACGCCATGTGGTTCTGATACAATATATAAAATTAAAGCATTGGAGACGCTGCATGGAGAAAAAGAACGCGGTTTACACCATCATGGAGGAGCAGTCGCCGGAGGAAGCCCGGCGGGAGCATATCCTGCTCATCGCGCGCAACTTCGCGGCAGGCGCGGCGGCTGTTTTGTTCCTTGCCTCGTTTGCGCTGGCGGATATCCACAAGCTGCTGCGCGCAGCGGCATATTTTCTCGGCGCGGGCGCGTATTTTGCCGAAATTCTCGTCCTGACGGATGGCTTCCGGCGGAAGGTCCCGCGGAAGGAGCTGTTCATGGCCTACTGCTTCGGCCCGCTGTACATATTGCTCGGGCTGAGTTACCTGCTTGAGGCGTGAACGCAGCGCGTCTGCTGCATTTTTATATTTATATGAACCGCAAAAAACCGGCGCATCCGCTTGGATGCGCCGGTTGTCAACAGAAAATAATTCACAAAAATGGGCCGGATGAATTGACATTCCAGACAAAAGCTGATAGAATGTAAGTCCATAATGCCTGCGTAGGGCCATTCGCAATTTTCACCACTATCTGTTGTGATTATAGCATCGCAAGACCGCATACGCAAGCAGAAAAGGAAAGAAATAAACAACGCAACCAGGCGTGTCATAAGACAACTACAGAAAGGCTGTGATGACTTTACATGGCGATCACAAAGGATGTCATGATGGGCAAGACGCCCCGCAAGAGCTTCGCGAAGCAGGAGCAGATCCTGGAACTGCCGAACATGCTCAAGATCCAGAAGGATTCCTATGAGTGGTTCCTGCGTGAGGGGCTGCGCGAGGTGTTCCGCGACGTCGATACCATTACCGACTACACCGGCAATCTCGAGCTGAGCTTCCTCGACTACTCCATGAACGAGCCGCCCAAGTATTCCGTGGAGGAATGCAAGGAGCGCGACGCGACGTACGCCAAGCCCATCAAGGTTCGCGTCCGCCTGCACAACAAGGAGACGGACGAGATCAAGGAGCAGGAGATCTTCATGGGCGATTTCCCGCTCATGACCAACGGCGGCACCTTCGTCATCAACGGCGCAGAGCGTGTCATTGTCTCCCAGATCGTCAGAAGCCCCGGCGTTTACTTTGGCGACGAGGTAGACAAGACTGACCAGCATATCTATTCCGCAACGGTCATTCCGTACCGCGGCGCATGGCTGGAATATGAGACGGATTTCAATAACGTTTTCTGGGTCCGCATCGACAAGAACCGCAAGCTGCCCATCACCTGCCTCATCCGCGCCCTCGGCGTGGCGACCGACGGCCAGATCACCGAGATGTTCGGCGAGGACCCGCTCATCAAGGCGACCATGGACAAGGATCCGTGCAAGACGCGTGAGGAATCCCTGCTTGAAATCTACCGCCGCCTGCGTCCGGGCGAGCCGCCCACAGTCGAAAGCTCCGAGAGCTATCTCGAGGCGCTGTTCTTCGACGCCCGCCGCTATGACGTAAGCAAGGTCGGCCGTTACAAGTTCAACAAGAAGCTCGACATCTGGAGCCGTCTGAACGGCCAGACGCTGGCCCAGCCCGTGACCGATCCCATGACCGGCGAGATCATCGCCATGAACGGCGAGACGATCAACCGCGCCAAGGCGCACGAGATCTCCAGCCGCGGCGTCAGCCGCGCCGTGATCGACGTGAACGGCCGCGAGGTCGTCGTGTTCTCCAACGGCATGGTCGATATGGCGAAGTTCGTCGACTTTGACCCGGCGCAGTATGGCATCAAGGAAAAGGTCAGCTTCAGCGTTCTTCGTGAAATGCTCGAGACTGTCCCCGCCGACGGCTGGGAGGAGGCTATCGAGGCCCGCCGCAGCGACCTCATTCCGATGCACATCACGAGAGACGACATTCTCGCCTCCATCAACTACCTGTGCTGCATGGTGCAGGGCGCAGGCACGAAGGACGACATTGACCATCTGGGCAACCGCCGTCTGCGCTGCGTGGGCGAGCTGCTGCAGAACCAGTTCCGCGTCGGCTTCACCCGCCTCGAGCGCGTGATCCGTGAGCGCATGACCGTGCAGGATCTTGACGTCGTCACGCCGCAGAGCCTCATCAACATCCGGCCTGTCACGGCGGTCATCAAGGAGTTCTTCGGCTCCTCCCCGCTGTCGCAGTTCATGGATCAGAACAACCCGCTGGCGGAGCTGACGCACAAGCGCCGTCTGTCCGCACTCGGCCCCGGCGGTCTGTCGCGTGAGCGCGCATCCTTCGACGTCCGAGACATTCACTACACCCACTATGGCCGTATGTGCCCGATCGAGACGCCTGAAGGCCCGAACATCGGCCTGATCAACTATTTGGCGTCCTATGCCAAGATCAACGAATACGGCTTTATCGAAGCGCCGTTCCGCAAGGTCGACAAGGCAACCGGCAAGGTCACGGATATTGTCGAATACATGACCGCCGACGTCGAAGACGACTATTATGTCGCGCAGGCTGCCGAGCCTCTGGACGAGGAAGGCCGCTTTGCGAACGCGCGCGTCATCTGCCGCCACCGTGACGAGATCATCTCTGTCGAACGTGAACTGATCGACTATGTCGACGTCTCCCCGAACATGATGACCTCCATCGCGACCGCGTTCATTCCGTTCCTGGAAAACGACGACGCGAACCGCGCGCTGATGGGCGCGAACATGCAGCGTCAGGCCGTGCCGCTGATGGTCACGGAGGCCCCGATCGTGGCAACCGGCATCGAGCATAAGTGCGCTGTCGATTCCGAGGTCTGCATCACAGCTAAAGGCCCCGGCGTCGTCACCCGCGTTTCCGCGACGAATGTTTCCGTCAGCTACGACGACGGCAACACTGCCGATTATACCCTCACAAAATTTGCCCGCTCCAACCAGGGCACCTGCATCAACCAGCGCCCGATCGTCACGGTCGGCGAACGCGTGGAGGCCGGTCAGGTCATCGCCGACGGCCCCGCCTGCTCGCAGGGCGAGATCGCGCTCGGCAAGAACGTGCTCATCGGCTTCATGACGTGGGAAGGCTACAACTACGAGGACGCTATCCTGCTTAACGAGCGCCTTGTCATGGAAGATGTGTTCACCTCTATCCATGTTGAGGAATACGAGTGCGACGCACGCGATACCAAGCTCGGACCCGAGGAGATCACCCGTGATATCCCAGGTGTGGGCGACGATGCACTCAAGTACCTTGATGAGCGCGGCATAATCACTGTCGGCGCAGAGGTCCGTGCCGGTGATATCCTCGTCGGTAAGGTGACCCCGAAGGGTGAGACAGACCTCACCGCAGAGGAGAGACTGCTCCGCGCCATCTTCGGCGAAAAGGCGAGAGAGGTTCGCGATACCTCGCTCAAGGTTCCCCACGGCGAGAGCGGCATAATCGTTGACGTCAAGGTGTTCACCCGCGAAAACGGCGACGAGATGAGCCCCGGCGTAAATCAGGTCGTGCGCGTATACATCGCTCAGAAGCGTAAGATCTCCGTCGGCGATAAGATGGCCGGCCGCCACGGCAACAAGGGCGTTGTCTCGCGCATACTTCCGCGTGAGGATATGCCTTATCTGCCCGACGGCACTCCGCTTGATATAGTCCTTAACCCCCTGGGCGTTCCTTCCCGTATGAATATCGGTCAGGTCCTCGAGGTTCACCTCGGCTATGCGGCTCAGGCACTCGGCTGGAAGGTCGCAACGCCTATCTTCAACGGCGCAAACGAATCCACCATCCGCGATACCCTGCGTCAGGCCGGCCTGCGCGAGGACGGCAAGAGCGTCCTGTACGACGGCCGCACCGGCGAAAAATTTGATAACGACGTAACCGTCGGCTGGGTCTACTTCCTCAAGCTGCACCACTTGGTCGATGATAAGATCCATGCTCGCAGCACCGGCCCCTACAGCCTCGTTACCCAGCAGCCTCTGGGCGGCAAGGCCCAGTTCGGCGGCCAGCGCTTCGGCGAAATGGAAGTCTGGGCGCTGGAGGCCTATGGCGCAGCCTATACCCTCCAGGAGATTCTCACGGTGAAGTCCGACGACATCACCGGCCGTGTGAACACCTATGAGAGCATCGTAAAGGGCGACAATATTCCGCAGCCCGGCGTACCCGAATCGTTCAAGGTCCTGGTCAAGGAGCTTCAGTCTCTGTGTCTTGATATCCGCGTTCTGGATAAGGACGGCCAGGAGATCGAGCTCAAGGATGATGACGATGACGATTTCGTTCCCAAGATGAAGGACGAGATGTACGATACCATGTCCGATGACGACGATATCGAGGCCGAGGGCTATACGATCGAGGACGTTCCCGAGACCGACGATGATGATTTCGGTTTCATGTCCGATGATGACTACAGTGAGGAGGATGAATAATAATGAGTTTTACACCGTTTGACGCCATAAAAATAGGCATTGCCTCCCCTGAAATGATCCTTTCCTGGTCCTCCGGCGAGGTCACCAAGCCCGAGACCATCAACTACCGCACCCTCAAGCCCGAGCGCGACGGCCTGTTCTGCGAGCGCATTTTCGGACCGACCAAGGACTGGGAGTGCCACTGCGGCAAGTACAAGAAGATCAGCTACAAGGGCAAGATCTGCGACCGCTGCGGCGTTGAAGTCACAAAGAGCAAGGTTCGCCGCGAGCGCATGGGTCACATAGAGCTTGCCGCCCCCGTATCTCATATCTGGTACTTCAAGGGCATACCCAGCCGCATGGGCCTGCTGCTCGACCTCACTCCGAGAGTGCTCGAGAAGGTCCTGTACTTTGCAAACTATATAGTCACAGACCCCGGCTTCACTCCGCTGGAAAAGTGCCAGATACTCACCGAAAAAGAGTATCGCGATATGCGCGAGAAGTACGAGGACGACTTTGACGCCGGCATGGGCGCCGAGGCGATAAAGAAGCTCCTCCAGCAGATCGACTGCGAGCAGCTTTCCGCTCAGCTCAGAGAGGAGCTGGCAAACGCCTCCGGCCAGAAGAAGGCAAAGCTCGTCAAGCGCCTTGAGGTCGTCGAGGCATTCCGTCAGAGCGGCAACAAGCCCGAGTGGATGATAATCGACATTTTGCCGGTCATCCCTCCCGAGATCCGCCCCATGGTCCAGCTCGACGGCGGCCGCTTTGCAACAAGCGACCTCAACGATCTGTACCGCCGCGTCATTAACCGCAATAACCGTCTTAAGAGACTTATCCAGCTCAACGCGCCCGACATCATCGTGCGCAACGAGAAGCGCATGCTTCAGGAAGCCGTTGACGCACTTATCGACAACGGCCGCCGCGGCAGAGCCGTGACCGGCGCAAACTCCCGTGCGCTCAAGTCGCTGTCGGATATGCTCAAGGGCAAGCAGGGACGTTTCCGTCAGAACCTGCTGGGCAAGCGCGTTGACTACTCCGGCCGTAGCGTTATCGTTGTCGGCCCTGATCTTAAGATCTATCAGTGCGGCGTGCCCAAGGAAATGGCCATTGAGCTGTTCCGCCCCTTCGTTATGAAGAAACTCGTTGAGGACGGCGTAGCAAATAACATTAAGTCCGCAAAGAAGATGGTCGATAAGCAGCGCACCGAGGTTTGGGACGCGCTCGAAGTCGTCATCAAGGAGCACCCCGTGCTGCTCAACCGCGCACCTACTCTGCACCGTCTGGGCATTCAGGCGTTCGAGCCTATCCTCGTTGAGGGCCGCGCGCTCAAGCTGCATCCTCTGGTATGTACAGCATACAACGCCGACTTCGACGGCGACCAGATGGCTATCCACGTTCCTCTGTCCGCCGAAGCACAGGCCGAGGCGCGTCTGCTGATGCTGTCCGCCAACAACCTGCTGCGTCCCCAGGACGGCGGCCCCGTCACCGTGCCTACGCAGGATATGGTGCTGGGCTCCTACTACCTGACCTTCGAGCGCTTCGAAAACGGCTGCTGCCAGATGACCAACGACGAGTACTGGCCCGAGGGCGTGGACTTCGCCCTGGCCGGCAAGACCTACGATGAGCTTACCGAAGAGGAGAAAGCCTCCGTCCACATGAACATCTACCGCGATGAGGACGAGGCGCTGATGGCCTACAACGAGCACATCATCGGTATCCACCAGCCCATCTGGGTCCGCGTGACCAAGGAGCTGAACGGTGTGAAGGTCAGTCATGTGGTCCGCGCCACCGCCGGCCGCATCATCTTCAACCGCAACATCCCCCAGGACCTGGGTTTTGTCAAGCGCTTCAACGAGGACGGTACACCCTCCGACAAGTTCTTTGACTACGAGATCACCGAGACCTGCGGCAAGAAGCTGCTGGGCAAGATCGTCGACAAGAACATCAAGCAGTATGGGTTCACCATCGCTGCCGAGGTGCTGGACAACATCAAGGCCACCGGCTACAAGTACTCTACCCGCGGCTCCATCACCATCTCCATCGCGGATATGACGGTGCCCAAGGCCAAGTACGAGCTGATCGACGAGACGGAGCAGCGTGTGGTGGAGATCGAGGACCAGTA
>ENA-USUJ01001364-USUJ01001364.1-human-gut-metagenome-genome-assembly--contig:-NODE-1364-length-20830-cov-12.671951_pt1 | contig 20830 bp, 16 predicted proteins | sample MGYA00250061_ERZ773398 | MGnify/ENA primary metagenome ERZ773398 (study PRJEB29103, sample SAMN06111992) | human gut metagenome | biome: human gut; feature: ankylosing spondylitis patient; material... | reverse complement strand
ATCTTATGGAACAAAATGAACAAATTGGAAAAGATTTTGAAAGGGTTATTGGATACGAGCCAATCAAAAAAGTTTTGGAAAGGCTTCTCGACATGATTAGAAAAAAAGAAAAATACGACAAATTGGGAACTCGACTTCCAAGAGGGGTGATGCTTTGCGGTGAACCTGGTGTGGGGAAGACTTTGATTGCGAGTTCTTTTATTGAGGCAAGCAAGTTGCCGGTGTTTGTGATTAGAAAAGACAAACCTAATGGGGATTTTGTGAATTTCATCAAACAAACTTTTGATGACGCAAGAAACAATACGCCTTCAATTGTTTTTCTTGATGATGTGGACAAGTTTGCCAATGAAGACAGCATGCATCGTGATGCAGAAGAATATGTGACGATTCAATCCTGCATTGACGAGGTTAAAAATGATGAGGTTTTTGTTTTGGCGACTGCAAACGATGAAACAAAATTGCCAAGCTCATTATTGAGATGTGGAAGATTTGACAAAATTATTAATATTAAACCTCCACAAGGTGAAGATGCAGTGAAAATTATTGAATTTTATATGAGGCAAAAAAAGTTTGTTGATTGCGTTGATTTTGAAGATATTGCAAAGATGCTTCAAGGCAAGTCGTGTGCAGTTTTGGAAACCGTAATCAACGAGGCGGCAATTTTGGCAGGTTATGAAAACAAAGATAGGATTGATAAAGAAGATTTGTTGAGAGCTGCAATGTGTGTTGTTTTTGGTGCTCCAGAACTTGTTGTTAAAAAATCGGAAAACATTATTCGAAAGATTGCGTGTCATGAGGCAGGCCATGCTGTTGTTTCTGAGATTCTGGAACCAAAAACCGTTTCGTTTGTTTCGGTTGTGGGACATGATGGTCCAACGCAAGGAGTGACAGCATATTCAATTGATGACGAGGCTTATTATTTTTCTGTTGAACTTATGAAAAATCGTGTTAGGACACTTTTGGCAGGGAAGGCTGCAACAGAGATTGTGTATGGCGAAATTGATGCTGGTGCGGAAAATGATATTCGCAGAGCGTTGAACATTGTTGAGAGATTTGTTGATGATTATTGCGGTGCTGGATTTGATAAGTTTGAGTTTGGCAGAAACCATTCAAATGATTTTTATGCACGAAAAGAAATTTTGATTTATTCTGAACTTGAAAACTTTTATCAAGAAGCAAAAAAGATTTTGATTGAAAATAGAAAATTTTTGGATGGAGTTATCGAGGCTTTGGTCGAAAATGAAATTTTGGCAAGCAATGACATTCAGCGAATTAAAGAGGCAAGTTATTCTTGAGAAAATGCAATGTAAAAAAATGGAAAGTTGCTTGTTGGCAAGAAAAATCAGTGATATAATAAAAAAAACTGGTGAGGTTGCGAAATGCCAACAAAAGGAACAAAAGCGATATTTAGCGGGCAAAGAAAAAAATATACGCTATTTCGCGTATTTGAGATTTTGAATGAATTTTCAGATGAAAATCATCACTTGAAGCACACTCAAATCAAAGAGAAATTGAGCGTTTTATATGGGCTCAATGTTGAAAGAAAGACGATTAGGGAATGCATTGACGACATAAATTATTTGGGTGCTCCATACGGAATTGAGGTGTATAGCGAAAAGAATGACGGGGCGTTTTTGCTTGGTCGCAGATTTGAAAAAAGTGAGATTGGATTTTTGATTGACGCTGTGTTTTCCAGCAAAAGTATTGGGCAAAAACAAGCACAAGAACTGACTGAAAAACTGCAACAATTTTTAAGTCGATACGATAAAAAAACTTTCAACTATATTGCAAAAAGTGGAGAACTTACGAGAACAAAAAGCAAGCAAGTTTTTTTCAATATTGATGTTTTGCTTGAGGCAATCGACAAAAATAAAAAAATTAGATTTAATTATAACCGCTTTTATTTTGATGAACAGAAAAATGAAAAAATGAAGAGTCGTAAACTTGTGGCGAGTCCTTACTTTTTAATCAATAATCAAGGTAGTTATTATTTGGTTTGCAACAACAACTATTTTGATGACATAGCAAATTATAAGATTGAAAGAATGGCAAACATTGAGCTTCTTGATGAAGATATTAAGCCAATCAAAAGTTTAAAAGGGTATGAAAACGGCATTGATATTGCAAAATACGCAAATGAAAATATTTATATGTTTTCATCAAAAACAATTGATGCAAAAATCCGAATTGAAAATGAGTATATTGTTTCTTATGTGCAAGATTGGTTCGGTGGCAACGCAAGAATTTATCAAAACAAAACAGATGGGACCATTTATGCCGATATTCATGGCGATGAACAAGCGATTGTCTATTGGTGTTTGCAATATGGAGAGTCAATCGAACTGGTTGAGCCTCAATCAACAAGAGAAAAGATCAAAGAAATTGTGGATAAAATGACAAGAAAATATATTTGATTAGTCATGCCAAGTTGGATAAATAACTTTGCACATCTGCGAAAGACCAGTTATTAGAGCACTGTGAAAATTATTTTAATCCTGAAATTGATTAAAGTGTCAAATTAGGCTTTTTGCCAAGCTTTGCATTCCCACCAAAGTCGAGAAGTATAGCCTATTTGTCGGTTAATAGCATTCTTTATATTTTTTCATAATCTAAAATATCTTGCCAATTGTCACATTTAGACCATGCAACTGGAAGCTTTTTTTGTTGTCGTAAATATCTGCAAGAGCGGCAGATAAAATGGGTTCACATTCTTGTCTTGGCACTTTTAATTTTTCTGAAGAAAACATTATTATGTTTTTTCCTATTATCTTATACATCTATCAATGTCCGTTTTTATGGACATTAAAAACCTTATTATTAAATATAAGAGGAGAGGATGATGGTTGATGAATTATTAAAAGTAAAAGTATATGTTGGAAAAGATGATCAAAAGAAAGATTATTATTTGAATATAGATAAAAATTTTCTTGTTGTGGATAAAAACAAGGCGGGGCAAGTTTTTTTGTTTGATGAAATAATTGCAAGTTTGATTAAAAGCGAACTTGATGTTCAAGTTGCTCTAATTGATTATGAGAACAAACATTATATGGATTTTGAAGACAGTGAAAAAATGTTTCCACCGATTGCACACAACAGAGAAGATGTTGTTGCCATGTTGGACTTTATTGAAACAACAAAAAAGGCAAGGTTGTCATTATTGAGGCAATGTAATGTGAGAAATATTGGGGAATATAACGAGAAAGAGCAAAACAAGATGTCATTTATATTCATTTTTGTTGACGAATTGAGTTATTTGATGAAAGACAAGCAGATTGATAAACTTCTTGAACTTGGGAAGTGTTGGAATTGTTGCGGAATTTACTTGATTGTGGCGACTTCCGATGTTTCATTTGATGAGAATAAAGTTTTATGTGGTCAAGTTAAAGCAAATTTTGTAAATCGAATTTGTTTTGCTGTGGATTCAAAAAAAGAATCAAAGCTTGTTATTGATGAAGGAGGTGCGGAAAACTTAAGTGGAAATGAAGTGATTGTTAGTGAGGTGAATGGTGTTATCAAAAATACAAAAGTATTACTTGATTTTGGTAATAAAAATTTTGTAAACAATATCAATGACTAAATGTAAAAGGTGTAAAAATTCTAGACTTAAAACAGCCACCATGTAAAAAAGAAACACTCAATAAGTTTGTCAACTATTTCGATAATTTATGGAATTGAAAGGAGAACATTATGCATAAAGGAGGGTATGGACTAAAAAAAATCATTATAAAACAAGACATGGAAAAAGAATTTTTCTGGATTAGAAAACATTATTACACGGATTTGCTAAAGCTTTTTGTTGTCCGAGATATTGATGATTACGAAGATTATAAATTGGACCTGTATTTCACTTTACATTTTTTGAACATAATTAAAGAGACAAATAAAACGCCATCATTAAGTTATCTTCAAAATGACTTGTTAAAATGTAATAAAGAGTGTCTTGATGAAAACATCAACTTGGCTATTGAATGGTATAACAAAAGAGTGGATAATCTATTTAAAAATACAGAGAAAGAGAATTGCATTAGAAAAATTGAAATCAATAAATTTGACAGAAGTGGATTTGTGGATTTTGTTGTTAAATATTCCATGTGGCTTACGAAAGAGTTGTGTTCAACTATAAATCACGAAGTATCGCTTGGCGAAGTTAATAGAAGAATAAACAGGTTGCTACATTGGGATGAGATTTATGAGTATAAAAAGAAGAGGGCAAAAGAGGCGTATGAAAATGGCTTTGCTGATATATTTTGCGGGCTTTGCGAAGAAGAAAACAATTATATAAACAGAGGTAAGCAATACAATCTTTCTTGTGATTGTGCATACGGGAGTTATCTTTGTGATTTGGGAACAGTTTTTATTGATTTGTTTGATAAAGTATATCGCAAAGACTATGAAGATGAAAATGCAAAATTGACAATCATAAAAGAGATGCAAGAAATTTTTGATTTTGTTAAAAGATTAGGAAATACAAACAACAGATTAACAATGACTGATGGAGAGATTCGAGATTCATTTTTAACTTATTATTCTCCAGAAGTAATATTTCCAATGTTAGAAGGAGAAATAGTAAAATTTGATAAGTTTTGTACTTATTTATTATGTTATGAATCTGTTACAAAAGCATTTGAAATGATATAGATATTGAACGATGACCATAAAAATGGTCATCATTCGTTTTATTATATAAAAAGGAGGAAAGTATATTATGAAAACAGGCTTTAAAAAATTAGACAAAATGCTCGGTGGGGGAATTAACGAGGGAGAAGTTACTATTATTGCTGGTAGACCAGCAAAATATAAAAAAACTTTGGCATTCAATATTGCTTGTAGTTTTGCGAAAGATTTTTATAGAACAATGATTTTTTCAACAAATCTAAGTAAAACCCTGGTGCAAGAAAGAATAAATAAAATTTGTGGAAACAGTGATATCAATAATGCAGAAAAAGTCAATATAGAAAGTTATATCGGAATAAATGATTGTTCATATTTAACTCAAAAATATATTGAAGAACAATATAAAAACATGTCTAAAAAATTAAATGGTGTTAATGCAATTATTGTCGATTGTTTTAATGATATTTTGTGTGACGAATGGAATGAATTGAAACAATGTAACAGTGACTGTAAAAAAATTAATAGAAGTATCGTAATGAACAATTTAAGAAAATTGGCAAGAGATAAAGGAGTTGCAATAATCCTTTGTGTAAATCTTAATAGAGATATAGAGACAAGAAGGGATAATAGACCATATATAAATGATTTGTCAAAAGTAATTGATGGTCAATGTTTCCCAGATAATGTGTTATTTATCTTTGATGACAATGGTTGGGAAAAGTCTGAAGAATGTGAATATAAAAATTTGACAGTAGAGGTTGCTAGAAATAGAACTTTGGAATGTGGTTTTATAAATTATAAATTTAATGCTACCAATTTTAAACTAATAGAAGATGAAAAAGACGGAGAATAATGAATTATAATTTAATAATTGAAATTTTTAAGGAAAAGGAAGAGTTTATGGAAGAAAAAGTTTTATTGAAAGATATGGTTGGCACATTAAAAAATTGTGAATTTAAAAACGCTGTTATACCAATGGGAATAGACGAAACAAATTTTGTATATGAAAATTATTCAAAAATGAATAACATATTTATTTGTGGAGCAACTGGTAGTGGAAAATCAGTTTTTTTGGATGATATACTTCTATCATTAACAAAACAATTAAATTCAGATAAATTAGATTTGATTATATTTGACCCCAAACGAGTTGAGTTTTTAGATTTGAGAAGCAAAGGATATATGGTTGTTACTGATTGTTGTGATGCTATTAGCATTTGTAATGATTTGGTTGTTGAGATGGAAAGGCGATATGGTATTTTTGTCGACCATAAAGTTAAAAATATTGAGGAATATAATGAAAAAGAACAAAATGAAAAACTAAAACATGTTGTTGTTATTTTTGATGAATTTGGAGACTTTATTTATGAAGATACTACTATTTATGAAAGTTTGTTAAAATTAATTCAAAGGGGCAGGGCATCTGGTATACACTTTATTGTTTCTACACAATGTCCAAATTTATTGAAACGCGAAATAATCAAAAACAATATTATTTCTTGCGTTGGAATTGAATTTTTAGAATCATTTACAACTAAAATTGTATTTCTTATGTGTTCTGAAGATGATAGTAGATTTATTATAAAATCAAATGTTGCCACAAAGTTAAAAGGGAATGGAGAAGCTATTGCATTTCTTCCAGATAAACAATATAAGGTTCAAGCTCCATATATTTACTATAAAGAATTATTTGAAAATATTAGAGATAATAATTGTGAACAAATGAATTATATCACAAGTAAAGCGAAAGTTATTAAAGACGAAACGGGAAATCCATCAAAGCTCCTTTCTAAAATGGCAATTATCAATTTTACAAATAATGATATTGTAAGTAAATTGTCAATGCATTTTTATCAATACGAATATTCAGCAGATACTAATACATTTAGTGATAGTGAAAATTTAATACTAAAGGATACCGATATATTATGTATTATATATGATGATGAATCTGATTTAAAAAAAGAGAATATTAAACATTTTATTGACAAAGCAAGAGGTTGTGATATTGCTATATTACAATTTAATACTAAAAATAAGACAATAAATGAGATTATTCTATTGTTAAACGAAATATCAAATCTGATTTGTGAACCAGCACTTATAAATATTGATATTAAAGATATAAAGAAACATGATATCATTGATGCTTTTGTTGTTACAAATGAGAATTTTAATAATGCAGATTTAAAGAAAGAATATGATAGAACAATTGATAAATATCTTAGTAAAATCCAAAATTTAAATCAGGTAATTGTTTCGGTTTCTGGAGGCCATAATACAAGTCTTGAAAAAATTTTTGAATATGTTGATATATTAAGAAATAAGTTGCCAAATGATATTGATGTAATTTTTGGTACTAATATCACTGAACAATGCTCAGACATTCATAAAGTAGGAGTAATCTTTCAGGGTGGAGGTAAAGAGAAGTGCGTGTGAATGGCGGTCGCTTTGCTCGGCAACAGGGACACCCTGATGTTTTGCTCTCAAAGAAAATCCCACCTTATATCTCGCATAGCTCAATATAAGTCTTGGGGGATTACCCAACTGGTGTTTCTTGACACGCAATTCCAACCAGTTTGCAAGTCCGAAAACGGACTATTTTTCTTTATCCAAAATGTTTTGGAAAGTAAACCTTCGCCACATTTTTTATAAAGAAAAAGTGTCTAGCCATTGCTAGACACTCGCAAACTGGTTGGAATGAGTGGACTCGAACCACCGACCCCCACCTTATCAGGGTGGTGCTCTAACCTGCTGAGCTACATTCCATTATTTAGTTGTGAACACCAAAGTTTTTATGCTCGGTGGGGGTCGCCCACCTTATGTTCTCCGCTTGCGCTACGAACGCTTCGCCCAGGGTGGTGCTCTAACCTGCTGAGCTACATTCCATTATTTGTTGTGAACACCAAAGTTTTTATACTTGGTGGGGGTCGCCCACCTTATGTTCTCCGCTTACGCTACGAACGCTTCGCCCAGGGTGGTGCTCTAACCTGCTGAGCTACATTCCATTATTCAAAATGCTTTGTTATAATAACAAAATTATGTTGTTGTGTCAATAAAAAAATGAAAAAAGTTGATGGAATTGTAAATTTGTTTGATTTGGCGGTGTGTTTTTGCACTCAAAGAGAAATTTGGTAATTTGTAATATATTTTATTGTGTAAAATCTTTTGGGTGTGTTATACTTTCAAAAAGGATTGAAAGGGGACATATGGCAATAATTTATGGCTTGATGATGGCTCTTGCGCTTGGGCTTGTGGTTGCATGCGTTTGGATTGATAAGCACAGAAGTTTGTGGCTTCACTTGATTTTTGCTTCGGTTGCTGTTTATTGCGCGGGTTGTTTTGTTGTTTCGGTTTCGCGAGTGAGTTGGCTTGCCCTTGTTGGCAACTCGATTGCGTATCTTGGTTGTGTGTTTTTGCCATTTTTTCTTGTTGAGTTGATTATGCATATTATTGGCATCAAACAACATAAATCGTTGAAATGGATTATGTTTGCGGTTGGCGTGTTGATGCTGATTTTGACAACAAGCCCTGCATATTCGACACTATTTTATAAGAGTTATGACATATCAATCACTGGCAGTGGAACTGTGCTGCTCAAAGAATACGGCCCGCTTCACTTTTTGTATGCTGTGTATTTGCTTGTGTATTTTGTTGTTTCGATATCGCTTGTTATATATTCCTTTCGCAAAAAGTCTTCGCACGAAACCAAAAAATCCATTATATTTGTTTTGTGTGTTTTGATTGGCAATGTTGCGATTTGGGGGATTGAAAAAATTATTGATACCAACTTTGAGTTTTTGACAGTTTCGTTTTTGTTGTCTGAAAGTTTGTTGTTGTTTTTGTATTCAATCACATCTGAAAGGGCGAAGACAAAGTTTTTGCCGGAAGTTCAAGAAGAGTTGGACATTCAAAACGATTTGAAATATGGTTTTAATGACACGCAAATACAATACATTTTTTTGGAATGGGCTCCGGTGAACACGCTTACAAAAAAAGAAAAAGAGATTTTGAAACTGATTTTGAAAAATGACAAAAGAAAGATTATTGCCGACAAATTATATGTTTCTGAAAACACAATAAAAAAACACACCGCATCAATTTTTCGCAAACTCAAAACAAAAAGTCGTGACGAATTATTTTCTGAATGCAAAAAGATTTTGAACGAAGGCACACAAGCGTGATGCCTTTTTCTTACCCCTTGTCACCCCAAAAGTTTATACAAATCGTTTTTTTATTTGAATAAATATAATATAGAATATAATAAATCTTTAAAAAAGGAGATGGATTTTATGACAAATAAAAAATCAATTTGGGCATTTGTATTGGCATTTATGTTGGTTGTGCCAGCAATGGTTTTGTTCTCTGCTTGTGGCAGAAAGCATCAACACACATTCAGTGCTGAATGGACGAGAACTGAAACAGAGCACTATCACGCAGCAACTTGCGAGCATGGCGAAGAAAAAGCGGATTTGGGAGAACATAGTGGCGAGTGGGTGCTTGAAACCGCTGCAGGTTTGCATCAAGATGCAATTGAGAAAAGAGTTTGTGAGGTGTGCGGATATGAACAGACAAGGACAGTGGAAGGAACTGCCACCCACTCTTTTGATATGTCTGCTTGGATGAAAGATGGGGAAGCTCATTGGCACGCAAGTTCTTGTGATGCAACAGATCCTGCACATGCAATGATTAAAGGTAACTACGCAAAACATAGCTTTGGTGAATGGGAAACCAAAACGGAAGCAACCTACGTTAAAAACAAAATTGAACAAAGAAATTGCACAATTTGCGGTTATCCCGAAGAACGCGAAGTGGAAAACACAAAACTTCCAGCAAAAGCAAGACAAATCACAGTGGACGACTTGACTGGGCGCGTGTTTAATGGTCAAAATCAACCAATTGACGAGCAGGTTCATGCGACAAACAAAGAAGGTGGTTTGAAAATTGAATATAGATTGAAAGATGATGTGGTTTATTCACAAACCGCTCCAAAAGATGCCGGGATATACGAATATCGCATCACTTTGAGTGGCACACCAGAATGGCAACAAGTTGTTAAAACCGGCGAGTTTGAAATTGCAAAAATGACAGTTCAACTTTCAGAAGTTTCATTTGAGACAAATTCGGACTGCATTGATGAACTTGGATTGTTGTTATATGGCAAGGCGGACGCAAATGGTGTTAACTATTATGTTTATGCAAGCACAGAATATGCTGTTGCTGGCAGACACACAATTCCAACAAATAAATTGTTTGTTCAATCTGAGGCTGGCGACAACCATCAACTCAATGTTGGCGAAATTGAAAATATTGAAGTGATTGTTTGGGATACAGCGGACTTCTATTCTGAAATAACCAGCGTGATGACTGTGGGTGGCATGCCTGTTATTGAATTGACAATCACGCAAGGAACTTTGAATCAAGGCGATGAACTTTTTGTTCCAGAACTTAACAAAAACATCACTGTTCAAAAAATTGCACAAGTCACCAGTTCGAATGAATTGAAAAAGGTGACCGTTGGAGATAATGTGTATATTGCAATTTCGGGAGCAACAAAAGAAGAATTGAAAACAACATTCACTCTCACAGCACCAAATGCAAATGTTGAAATGTTTGAAGCATTGGTTGTGACATTGCAGTTATATAGAAAAAATGAAGTCGGTAATGACACTGGAAGACACTCTCCAATAATGTCAGGTTATGCGCCAACACTCAAATATACTGATTCTTTGAAAACAGCACAATGTTTTGTTGAGTTGCCGGAAGCAGTTGAGATGATTATGCCTGGCGAAATTGTCAGCGATGTTGTGCTTTGGACAACATCAAAACAAGCAATGATTTATGGACGTGAGTTTGTTTTGACTGAAGGCGGAAGAACAATTGCTCGATGCACAATTCAACAAGGTTGTGAACGCACAGCATCACTTGAAGTTGAAAGAGTTGAAAAAGATACGTCATCAACATTTGGTTATTATGTTTATGCAAAAGTAAAAAGCGGACTTATCAAAAAATCTGACTATATCAAACTCAACGAAAGTGAAAAACTCTACAATGTTGCAACGTTGTCGAAAATCACAACATCAGGCGGGGTTGATACTGCGAATGCGGTTGAATTTGCTGGACCTGCTTCAAAAATTAAAATTTGGCTAGTTGCTCAAGAAAAGGAAGGAACTGTTGAAGAAAAATTAACTGGCAAGACACTTTATTATCAACCAGTGAAAACATTAAATGTTGGCGAATCGGCAAAAATCAACTTGGAACTCAATGAGTCGGCATATTATCTTGTTGCTGGCAACAACTCAACAGGGACTTCAAAATTGCTCCATGCAGATTGCTCGGATAAAATTCATCTTGATGTCACATTCCACGCATGGGATTGGAGTGAAGTTGCTTACGGAAACCAAAAAGACAAAGTTCAACTCTCATCAGGAGATTACAAATTTATTGTTCAAGTCAAAAGAATAAAGACCTTGCAAGGAATTGCAAGCGACCCAACATTAACATTGCAATTGATTGACATGGCTTGACAAAAATCACACAACAAAAAGACTGCAAATTTGCAGTCTTTTTTTATGCGTTTTTGCACTGTTGGGACGTTTATTGGGCTTCAACGATTTCAACAAATTTTTTTTGTGCAGGATTGGAAGATGAGCGGGAAATCAGGCAGTGCATTTTGCGGGTTGGGAGCGAAAGTTTTGGGAAAAGAATAAAAACTTCTTTGTTGTCGATGCTTTTTTTATAGAATTCAGCATTGACAAATGCAATGCCAAGTCCGGCACATACAAAATCAAAAAGCATGATATAGTTGTCGAGTTCGTATTTTGATGAGATGTGTTTGTTTTGTTGTTCAAAAAAGTCATCAATAAATTTGCGTGAGTTGTTATTTTTGCTTGGCAAAATCAAATCGCTTTCAGGAAAGTCGCAGATGCGGATATTGTCGTCGGGATATTTGTTTTTCATATCGGCATTGCCGATTATGTTGTATTTGATTTCATATTCTTTGATGCAAGCAAAGTTTTGTCCAAATGGGGAGCGATTTACGAAAATGACATCAAGTTGGTTTTCTTCAAGCATTGCTTTGAGTTCGTTTTCGCTTGCTCTTTTCATGATGATTTTTATATTTGGGAATGCAGATGCAAAAGTTCTCAAATATGAGCCAACAATTTGATTGAGATTTGAAGAAGAACAACCAATTCGAAGAACGCCAAAGTTTAGGTCATCAAATCTTTCGCCAAGGTTTTCTAGTTTTTCCAAGTTTTCAATCTCTGGTTTTATTTTTTCATATAAAAGCAATCCAAATGTCGTTGGTTCAACGCCTTTGTTTTTTCTTTCAAGAAGGGCTTTTCCAACTTGACCCTCGAGTTCTTTGATTGAGGAAGAAACGGCGGGCTGTGAAATGTAGAGAACTTCACTTGCTTTTGTTAGATTTTTGTGCTTGACGACATAGTAGAAAACGCGATATAAATTAAAATTTGTCATAACCACTCCTTATTGCTGACATAGATTTTTCATTGTTTACATTATAACAGGCTGGGGATATAATATCAACAAAAAGGAGGAAAAAAATGAAGGTTTCAGTGATTGCAAACACGAGTTGCGACGAAATCAACGACAAGGAGTTGTTCACAAAACTTGGTGGCAAACTTGCAGGGATATGTTATATGCCAAACAATTTTGAGGCACTTGACCATGAGGACGCACAAAAAACATTAAAAAGGGCAAACACCACAAAGTCATCAGGACATCATTCGGTGTTTGAACATTGTTATATCACGCTATATCTTGAAGATGTGCCAAAACTCTTTGCAATGCTTCTCAACAATGAGCGGGCATACACAACAAGCGAAAAGAGTGCGAGATACACAAAAATGAGTGTGTCGGGCGTGGAAAAAGAACTTTACGAAAAGTGGTTTGACATTTTGCAAAAAGAAATCACAAAGAATTATGGTGGGTTGCCATATTTTTCGGAAAAACGAATTGCTAAGCTTGCACAAGAAAATGCAAGGTATTTTTTGAGCGTGTTTACGCCAACATCTCTTGCCTACACTTGTTCGTTTCGCCAACTCAATTATCTCTATGGTTGGATGAAAAGAATTGATGAATTTGCAAGTCCGCTTTTCAAAAAACTCAAACCTCAAGCGGAGCAGTTTTGTGAATATCTTGAAAAACTCAATCTCATCGACGAGGACCTTGTGAAAGGTGGCGACAGCAGGTTTTTCTCAATTGAAAACAAAAAATTCCGAAAAGAATTTTTTTCGGATTGTTATTCAACAAAATATGAAGGCAGTTTTTCAAGTTTTGCTCAAGCGCAACGCCACAGAACTTTGATTTATGAACTCAAACAAATTGAGCCACCAAAATACTATGTGCCAAAAATTATTGAAAAAAATGACAAACTCAAGAGCGAATGGCTTGACGACATGAAAAAAGTTGAAGCACTCACGCCACAAGCGCAACTTGTTGAAATATATGAACGTGGAACACCTGAAAACTTTTTGCTCAAAGCTCGCGAAAGACTTTGCACCGCGGCACAACTTGAAATTATGGAGCAAACAAAAAACACTTTGCAAAAATTTATCGAGCAAACCGATGACCAAGAAATTCAAGACGAAATGAAAAGACATTCGAAAGCACGTTGCACAAGCGGATATACTTGCAAAGAACCATGCAAGTTTGTTGATGGAATAAACCTTGAAAGGGAAATATAGGGGGAAATATGAAATATTTGGATCAAGAAAAAAACGATAATTTTTATATCGACAAAAACAATATGCTGCACAATATAAACAAAAAGCAACCTTTGGAGTATTGTGAGCCAACACCTGGTGCGATGCAAGACTTGATTTGTTTGTGCGAGTGCAAAGAATACAAAAATGGTGTTTTGGTTCATCAAAGAGATTTTTCAAAACAACGTGTTGTGTTCTATTCAAATAATGGCGACAAAATTTTCGACATTTCACGCAACAAACGTGACAACAAAGGATTTGTTGAAATGGACGCCTATGTATGCGAAAGCGGGATTTTGGTCGCGACCCAGAATTCAATAACAGGTCGCGAATATCTATATAAATTCTATGATGGTTGGACGAATTGGTCAGATGATTTTGAAAAACTTAAAAGAATGGTCGATTTTCGCGATAATTTCAAGAAAAACAATACTGAGAGAAATCAATAATTAAATGTCTAATAGCACAATTTTATGTTGAGTTCGTGTTTTGTTCATGTCGATTAGTCTTTGATTTTCTGAACCTCGAAATTTTAGTTTGAGGTTCTTTTTTTCTGCGACAAATTCTCCATCGACCAAAATGTCAATAAGTGACAAAATTTCTTCGGTCGCAGAGCAGTGTGAACGATGGTTTGGGTCACAAAGCTCTTCATAAGTATAACCCGAATAGCACCATATGTCTTTTTCGGGCAGTTCTTTCTTGACGCGTCGCAAAAGTTTGATGATTTCAATTTGGTTTTGCGGTTCCATTGGTTCGCCACCAAGAAGGGTGAGGCCCTTTATGTGGGGACTTTTTAGAAGTGACAAAATTTCGTCTTGCGTTGTTTGCGTGAAAGGGGTTCCATAGTCAAAATTCCACGCAATCGAATTAAAACAACCTTTGCAGTGATGTGTGCAACCGCTGACAAAAAGACTGATGCGAATGCCCAGTCCATTTGCGATATCATTCTTTTTTATTGTTGCATAATTCATTTTTTCTCCGATTTGGTAAATGACATAAGAGGGAGTGGTCCACCGCAAGATCACATAGGAAGGGGTTAGAGGTGCAGAACGCGGTCACGAATTTCTTGTGTTCTGCCTTGGTTCCAAAATTGAGAGCCGATATACCCGCAAGTTCTTCGTGCGACATTCATTTTTGATTGGTCACGAGAGTGGCAATTTGGACACTCCCAAACAAGTTTTCCGTCATCTTCAACAATTTGGATTTCGCCGTCAAACCCACAAACTTGGCAGTAGTCGCTTTTTGTGTTGAGTTCGGCATACATGATGTTGTCATAGATGAATTTCATGACTTCAAGAACTGCTGGAATGTTGTTTTGCATGTTTGGAACTTCAACATAACTTATTGCGCCACCCGGGCTTAATGCCTGAAATTCACTTTCGAATTTAAGTTTTTCGAATGCGTCAATTTCTTCTGTGACATGAATGTGGTAGGAGTTGGTTATATAGGATTTGTCGGTGACACCTTCGATGATGCCAAACTTGTTTTGCAGGCATTTTGCAAACTTATAGGTTGTGCTTTCAAGCGGTGTGCCATAGAGAGAATAGTCGATGTTTTCTGCAAGTTTCCAACGTTTTGTGTATTCATTGAGTTTTCTCATGATCTCAAGACCGAGTTCTTTTCCTTCGGGCGATGTCAATTTTTTGCCGGAAAGTGCAAAAACTGTTTCCCAAAGTCCAGCATACCCAAGTGATATGGTTGAATATCCGCCATAGAGCAGTTTGTCAATTTTCTCGCCCGGTTGAAGTCGTGACAGTGCTCCGTGCTGCCAAAGAATTGGTGCGGCATCAGAGTGCGTGCCAAGAAGTCTTTCGTGACGAAGTCTTAGCGCTCGGTGGCAAAGCTCCATTCTTTCATCAAACACTTGCCAAAATTTATCCATGTTTTTGCCTGCGGTTAGGGCAATGTCGATGAGGTTGACGGTGACGACACCTTGATTAAATCGTCCGTAATATTTTGGTTGTCCGTTCTCATCAACGTATGGTGTTAGGAATGAACGGCAACCCATGCAAGTGTAGCAGTGGCCAACTCCGTTTTTGTCAACTTTGAGTTCAAGCATTTTCTTTTCTGAAATATAGTCGGGGACCATGCGCTTTGCTGTGCAACGAGCAGCAAGTACTGTGAGATAAAAATAAGGGCTGTCTTCGTGAATGTTTTGCTCTTCAAGAACATAAATGAGTTTTGGGAATGCAGGTGTGATATAAACACCTTTTTGGTTTTTGACACCTTGAATTCTTTGTTTGAGTGTTTCTTCAATCATCATTGCAAGGTCTTTTTTCTCGCGTTCATTTCTTGCTTCACCCAAATACATAAACACCGTGATGAATGGTGCTTGACCGTTGGTTGTCATGAGTGTGACAACTTGATATTGAATTGTTTGAATTCCTTTGTTGATTTCTTTTCTGACTTGGTTTTCAACAATCTCGTTGAGTTGTTCTTCTGAAATTTTGATGCCCAACTCTTCAAATTCTTTTGTGGTTTCACGTCTGAACTTTTGGCGCGAAACGTCAACAAATGGAGCAAGGTGTGTCAGGCTTATGCTTTGACCACCGTATTGACTTGATGCGACCTGTGCAATAATTTGCGTTGCAATGTTGCATGCGGTGGCGAAAGTGTGAGGGCGCTCAATCATTGTGCCGGATATAACTGTGCCGTTTTGCAACATATCTTCAAGATTGACAAGGTCGCAGTTATGCATGTGCTGTGCAAAATAATCGGCATCGTGGAAGTGGATTTCGCCACTTTCGTGTGCTTTGACAATGTCTTTTGGTAGCAAAAATCTTTTTGTGATGTCCTTGCTAACTTCTCCCGCCATATAATCTCGTTGAACGGAGTTGACAACAGGATTTTTGTTTGAGTTTTCTTGCTTGACTTCTTCGTTCTCGCATTCGATTAGTGACAAAATTTGCTTGTCGGTTGTGTTGGCTTGGCGAATTAGTTGTCGTTCGTATCGATAGGTTATGTAGTTTTTTGCAACCGAAAATGCACCCTCTTGCATTATGGCACGTTCAACCATATCTTGAATTTCCTCAACCGAAGTGGCGCGGCGTGTTTTTTTGCAGAGTTTGGTTATGTCGTCGACAATCTTTGCAATTTGCTTTTCGGTGAGTTGCTCGTTTTCGTCAACCGTAAGGTTTGCCTTGATTATGGCATTTGTGATTTTGTTTTGGTCAAAGTCGACTTCTTTGCCACTTCGTTTGATGATTTTCATATCTTTTCCCTCCCCAATTTGTTGTTTTCATTATAGATGTTTGATTTTGGCAATGTCAAACAAAAAACCACAATATCTTGTGTTTTTTTAAATTTAATTTCACAAGATTTTGTAAAAAAAGAATTTTAATAATGAATTAAAATTATGTTTCAATAACTTGTTTGCCTTGAATTGATTTGCTCTGAATTGATTTTCAAAATTGTTTGTGAATTTGTTTGGATTTTATTAGAAATTAAAAAAATTGATATTCATTTTGTAAAAAGTCGCTGATTTGTTAAACTAGATTTTGAGGTGATTATGAAAGAATGTGATTGCAAGAATCAACAGACAAAAGTGATTCCTTTGTTGCAAAAGGAAATGGAGAAATGTGGATATGTTTCGCAAGAGGCGATTGAAAAAATTTCAGAAACAACAAAGGTGTCGTGTGCTGAAATTTATGGAGTTGTCACATTCTATTCCCAATTTCGCCTGAAACCAAAAGCAAAGCACTCAATATCAATATGCACAGGGACGGCATGTTTTGTGCTTGGTGCGGGTGTGATTTGCGACACGCTTGAAAAAAGGCTGGGGATTGGTGACGGCGGGATAACAGAGGACGGATTTGTTGAACTGCACTATGTGAGATGTCTTGGATGTTGCGGTCTTGCACCAGTTGTGAGCATTGACGGGAACATTTATTCCGCCGTCACGCCGCTTTCAATAAACAAACTTGTTGACAAACTTTACGCGGAGGAGAAGGAATGAATCGAAATAAACTTGAACAAATCAAAAATCAAACCTTGCAAAAAAACATTGCACTTGCTCCACGGGAAGGTCGACATCAAATCATGGTTTGTTATTCGTCTGGGTGTGAAAGCATAAATTCAAAAGCGGTTTATGAAAAGTTCTTGGAGTTTGCGGACGGGACTATCAAGATTTGCAAAACTGGTTGTTTGGGGCTTTGTGGAATGGGTCCAAATGTTTTGGTTTACCCTGGTGAAATTTTTTACAATCGTGTGAAAAGTGAAGATGTTGAAGAAATTGTCAAGAAAACGCGAGCGGGAGAAGTTGTCACGCGACTTTTATATAAAGATAAAGACGGAGTGGAATACAAAAGCCTCAAAGACATTCCATTTTTCAAAACTCAAACATTCATTGCGCGGGCAAACATTGGTGAAATCGACCCAGAAGATATTAACGATTATATTGCGGTTGATGGGTATTCTGGACTGCTTTTTGCACTAAACAAGACGCAAGATGAAGTGATTGACATCGTTTCAAAAAGCGGAATTCGTGGACGAGGCGGAGCGGGATTTCCAACTGGCAAGAAGTGGAGTTTTGCAAAAGCGAGCGAAAGCGAAGAAAAGTATGTTGTTTGCAATGCGGACGAAGGGGACCCTGGCGCATTTATGGATAGGTCAATCATGGAAAGCAATCCGCACGCAATTATTGAGGCGCTTGAAATTGCGGGATATGCAATTGGGGCTCGTCATGGCATTGTTTATGTTCGAGCCGAATATCCGCTTGCTGGGGAGCGTCTTGAAAAAGCAATTTGTGACGCAAAAAAACTTGGGCTTTTGGGTGACAATATTTTTGAAACTGATTTTTGTTTTGATATTGAAATCAAATATGGCGCGAGTGCGTTTGTTTGCGGAGAAGAAACAGCACTTCTTCGCAGTTGCGAGGGAAAACGCGGCGAACCAACAAAAAAACCACCATACCCTGCGGTTAGTGGATATTTGGGCGAACCAACAGTTATCAATAATGTTGAAACACTCGCGTGCATTCCACAAATTGTTTTAAAAGGTGCGGATTGGTTCCGAAGTGTTGGAACAGAAGGCTCAAAAGGAACAAAAGTTTTTGCGCTTTCCGGACATGTCAACAACACTGGACTTTTTGAACTGCCAATGGGCACAACGATTAATCAAATTGTTGATATTTGTGGCGGTGGTGTCAAAGGCGGAAAACAACTCAAAGCAGTGCTTGTTGGAGGTCCGAGTGGCGGGTGTATTCCAAAAGAACTTTGCGACACGGATATTGATTATGAAAGCCTGACAAGGTCTGGTGCCATGATGGGTTCGGGTGGAATGATTGTGCTTGGTGAGGACGCGTGCATGGTGGATATTGCCAAATTTTTCTTGTCGTTTTCGGTTGATGAGAGTTGTGGGAAATGCACGCCTTGTCGAATTGGGAACAAGCGCATGCTTGAAATATTGACAAAAATAACTGAGGGCAAGGCGAATGAAAAAGACCTTGACGAACTCGAAGAAATCGCGAATTACACAAAAAATAATTCACTTTGTGGACTTGGTCAAACTTCTCCAAATCCAGTGCTTTCAACTCTCCGCTTTTTCCGAGATGAATGCCTTGAACATATCCATGGCAGATGTCCTGCTGGGGTTTGCAAAGGGCTTGTGAAATACGAAATCGACAAAACAAAATGTGTTGGTTGCACGGCGTGTGCAAGAGTTTGTCCAACAAATGCAATCAGTGGCGCGGTGCGTCAACCGCATGAAATTTGCCAAGAAAAGTGCATAAAGTGTGGAACTTGTGCAAAAACCTGCAAGTTCTCGGCAATTAGGAAGGTGTGAGATGAAAGTGGTTATTAATGGAAAACAATATGACGCCAAAGAAAATCAGACCATTCTTGACGTTTGCCGCGAAAATGGTATTGAAATTCCAACTCTGTGTTTTTTAAAAAACATCTGCGAAAATTCAAGTTGCAGAATGTGTATGGTTGAAGTGAATGGAAAACTCGTCACCGCTTGCTCGACCGCAGTTTGCGATGGCATGGAGATTGAAACTGAGTCTGAAAATGTTGTGAATTCAAGAAAAATGACTCTCAAAATGCTCGTCAGCAATCATCACAAAGATTGTGAGCATTGCGAAAAACAAGGTTATTGCAAACTTGAAGAATATTGCGATAAATATCAAGTGCAAAGCGGATTTGACGGCGGGCAAAAAAATCAATATGAGATTGACTTGTCCTCGCCTTGCATTGTGCGTGATATGAATAAGTGCATTTTGTGTGGGCGATGCGAAAAAGTTTGCGGGGATATTCAAACTGTGAACGCACTGACAAAAATTGGCAGGGGATTTTCAACAAAGCTTGGCTGTCCGTTTGACCAAGACATGAAAAAAAGTCCGTGCGTTGGCTGTGGTCAATGCACGCTTGTGTGCCCAGTTGGAGCACTTGTTGAAAAAGACGACACGAAAAAACTGTTGGAGATGCTTGCTGACGAAAATCTTTTTGTCACTTGTCAAATTGCACCTTCTGTTCGCGTTAGTCTTGCCGAAGCGTTTGGAATGCCAATTGGGACGTTTGAAGAAGGCAAAATGGTGACTGCTCTAAAAATGTTGGGCTTCAAAAAAGTGTTTGATGTCAATATGGGTGCAGACTTCACAGTCAAGGAAGAAGCGGAAGAGCTTGTTGAAAGGATAAAACAAAACAAAAACTTGCCGCAATTCTCTTCGTGCTGCCCGGCATGGTTTAAGTTTGTGCAAAATCACTTCAAAGCCTATGAGAGTTCACTCTCAACTTGCAAGAGTCCAACAGAAATGTTGGGCGCAATCATAAAGAACTATTACACTCAAAAATACGACATTCCAAAAGATAAAATCAGAACGGTCGGAATTATGCCCTGCACGGCAAAAAAAGGCGAAAGAGAACGAGCACAAGATGTCGATCTTGTCATCACGACAAGAGAACTTGCGCGCCTGTTGAAACAAAAGGACATAAATCTCTTGGAGTTGTCGCCAACATCTTTTGATAGCCCGCTTTCGGAATATTCTGGCGGTGGACTGCTTTTTGGTGTTTCGGGCGGCGTGACAGAGGCTACACTTCGCTATGCTTGTCATCTTTTGGGCGAAGACAAAGTTGAATTTGAAGAAGTCCGAGGAAGCACGGGTCGCAAAGAAGCAAATGTCAAAGCTGGGGCGAGAACTCTCAAACTTTGCGTGGTTAGCGGTTTGGGGAATGCAAGACGAGTGGTTGAAGACATTATGTCAGGGAAAAGTCACTATGACTTTGTTGAAGTCATGGCGTGCCCCGGTGGGTGCATCAATGGTGGCGGTCAAATCTGGCAAGACTTTTCGCGCGTGACAGAACAGGACGTCAAGGCAAAACGCTCAAAATCAATTTATGATGTTGATAAAACAAAATCCACTCGTCGCAGTTTTGAAAATAAAGATATGCAAAAAATATATGATGAGTTTTTTATAAACAACAAAGATTTGTCACATAAATTATTGCACAATAAATAAATTAAAAAAATAAATTGCCCCTTACTTTGTAAGGAGT
>ENA-USUJ01001360-USUJ01001360.1-human-gut-metagenome-genome-assembly--contig:-NODE-1360-length-20850-cov-5.224715_pt1 | contig 20850 bp, 22 predicted proteins | sample MGYA00250061_ERZ773398 | MGnify/ENA primary metagenome ERZ773398 (study PRJEB29103, sample SAMN06111992) | human gut metagenome | biome: human gut; feature: ankylosing spondylitis patient; material... | reverse complement strand
TTACACCCATGTGGATAGCAGATAATTGGAAAGATTATGAAGTACTGGACACCTCAGACGGCGAAAAGCTGGAGCGCTGGGGTGATTATATTTTAGTGCGCCCGGATCCTCAGGTCATCTGGAGCACAGGGCATGATGCCAAAGAATGGAAACAGAAAAACGGACACTACCATCGCAGCGAAAAAGGCGGCGGTCAGTGGGAATTTTTTGATCTGCCAAATGAATGGACGATCTCCTACCGGGAGCTTACCTTCCATCTCAAGCCGTTCAGTTTTAAGCATACGGGACTTTTCCCGGAGCAGGCGGTAAACTGGGACTGGTGTGCACAGAAGATCCGGGCAGCCAGAGAAAAGGATCCGGGCAGAGAGCTTAAAGTATTAAATCTGTTCGCTTATACCGGCGGTGCTACGATCTCCGCAGCAAATGCCGGTGCAAATGTCACACATGTCGATGCCTCCAAAGGAATGGTTACGTGGGCAAAAGAAAATGCGGTTTCAAGCAATATTCCCGGCGATAAGATCCGCTGGCTGGTAGACGACTGTGCCAAATTTGTAGAGCGTGAGATCCGGCGCGGCAATACTTACGATGGTATCATCATGGATCCGCCATCTTATGGAAGAGGACCAAAGGGCGAGATCTGGAAGATCGAAGAAAGCATTTTCCCATTCATTGAACTGACTTCCAAAGTACTGTCCAAGGATCCTGTTTTCTTTTTGATCAATTCTTATACGACCGGACTGCAGCCTGCAGTTCTCTCCTATATGTTAAATACCGTACTGACGAAGAAGCTTGGCGGATGTGTTGCTGCGGATGAAATCGGATTACCGGTCACAAGATCCGGGCTGGTTCTGCCATGCGGTGCCAGCGGCAGATGGAGTATGGACTAAAGGTACTGTACTCAGGCAGTTCACAGCTATTACAGCTTGCGTTTCTGCTCTTTCTACACAATTAATTAATTACAAGACGTATGCAATCCATGCGCCGGAAATGAGGCAAAAGATGAAAAACGGAACAATGATGCAATATTTCGAATGGTATCTGCCATCCGACGGTTCTTTATGGAACCAGCTTAGTGAAAAAGCTCCTGCACTTGCAGAAGCAGGTATTACCGCGGTCTGGTTACCTCCGGCTTACAAAGATGCCTATGGTACAAACGGCGTCGGCTATGCGGTGTATGATCTATATGACCTTGGTGAATTTGACCAGAAAGGCAGTGTTGCTACCAAATATGGCACAAAGGCCGAATATCTGGCTGCAATCCATACCTGTCAGGAATACGGAATTGATGTTTATGCTGATATCGTACTGAATCATAAGATTGGTGCTGACGGAACAGAAATAATAAATGCCGAAGAATGTAATACAGGAAACAGGGAACAGGAAACAACAGGCATCGAACAGATCACCGCCTGGACCATTTTTAATTTTCCGGGAAGAAAAGGCAAATATTCCGATTTTGTCTGGACATCCAAATGCTTTGACGGTGTAGACTGGGATGATAAACAGAAAAAGAACAGTATTTATCTCTTTGAAGGAAAAGAATGGGACAAGGATGTGGATTCAGAAAACGGAAATTATGATTATCTGATGGGGGCAGATATTGATTTCAGCGAACCTGAGGTAATTGCCGAACTTACCAAATGGGGAAAATGGTATCTGGATCAGACACAGGTAGATGGATTCCGTCTGGATGCATTAAAACACATTGACTATGATTTTTACCGCGACTGGATTCCTGCCATGCGCAGCTATGCAGGTCGCGAACTGTTTACTGTCGGTGAATACTGGCACAGGGAATGCTGGGCACTCGAAGCCTATCTGGAAAAAACAAATTATGCACTGTCTTTGTTTGATGTACCGCTTCATTTTAATTTCCACTATGCATCGTATAACAGTGAGGGCTATGATCTGCGCAAGATCTTTGATGGCAGTCTTGTTGCTGCAAAGCCGCAGAATGCAGTTACTTTTGTAGACAATCACGATACAGAGCCGGGGCAGGCACTCTGCTCTTTTGTAGACAGCTGGTTCAAACCGCTTGCCTATGCGCTCATCCTGCTGCGCGAAGCGGGATATCCGTGTGTCTTTTACGGAGACTGCTACGGTATTCCGTCCCAGAATGTAGCTCCGGTCGGCAAAACGCTTACCAATCTGCTCTCTGTCAGAGCTTCCCATGCTTACGGAGCACAGCATGATTACTTTGATGACTATCATTGTATCGGATTTACCCGGGAAGGGCTTGCAGAAGATGAAAATACAGGGCTTGCCTGCATCCTTTCTTCCAAAAATGATACCCAAAAGACCATGTATGTCGGAAAACAACATAGTGGACAGAAGTTTTTTGACGTGTTATTCGGCTATCGCCATATGGTTACGATCGATGCGGACGGAAACGGTTCCTTCCCTGTTCACGGCAGATCAGTTTCTGTCTGGATTCCGGTGTAACTGCTAATCCGAAAGTTCCACCGCTGTATTTAAAGCCGCAGAAGTTTCCAGACCGATGGAAAACGCACGTCTTTTCGCACCATCGGTTCTACATCCGGGAAGTACCGGAGCATACGATACCCATAAAACAGGAGCATTCCGGCAATGATCACGATCAGAAGCTGTAGTGCTCCTTTTGGTCTGCAGCCTTTGATATAACGGCAGAATGCCAGATATAACAGAAAAAGCAGCCAAACATAAATAAACGGATGCATGGAAAATGCCGCAGCAAAATGTCCGGTCAGAAGCAGGACACCTGCTCTCGTCAGACCGCATCCCGGGCATGGCAGTCCATACAGGATCTGCACCGGACATACATCATGAAAAATAAGCGCAAAAAGGATAAGACATGCCAATGTCGCAGCACATCCTATCCCATTCTTTTTCAGATCATCTTTTATTCTCTCTACAATATCATGCATTTCGGTAAAACAACCTGTCTTCTTTTTTTCATTTCCAGTGCATCATTACAACATGGCATATGATAACCTGTTGTCCGCTTTTCTGCATGCTTTTATTTTCTCTGTTCTTCCAGCAGATCAAAAAGGGCATCATCACTGTCTTCCACCCACGCGGTCTCTTCCTCTTTATTCAGTCCCAGAAACTTTGCCAGCGTCTCCTCTGTATCGGAATTGTTCCATGCAATGATATAATCATCGATTGCTTCCAGTTCTATCTCGTGCGAAAGATATCGTTCTTTAAAAGTTTTGCTCATGTAAGCCTCCGTTCTGTACCTCTTGTATACTATTGCCCGCAACTCGTCTTATTGCTCTTCCTGTCCGTAAATCTCCTGCTTTAAAAGCTTTTTATTTGCCTCAAAATCCACCTGCAGAACTGCCATCTTACGGATCGTGGCATTGGAATAAGTGCCTTCTGCCGGAACCGTGCTCTGTACCACATCATAGGTCAGAAGTTTACTTGCCTGCGTTGACAGGCTGTACATTTCCGTCTGTGTCAGGTTTGTTGTCAGATTCGGGAACAGACCGTCTATCAGTTCACCGGAATTGGTTGCCATGGCAAGCGGCAGCTTTTTCATAACGGCGGAAAGTACTTTTCTCTGTCTTTCCGTTCTGCCGAAATCCGTTCCGATATATCTGTTTCTGCTATAAGCAAGTGCCTGTGGACCGTTCAGATGGATTTCCCCGCTTAAGGAGGTATCCAGATAATCCGTTGTCATTTCTTTTCCTTCCAGCAGATTGTATTCATTTAAGTAAGCATTGATCCACTGTACTTCCTCATTCGTCACTTCCAGATCCACACCGCCGACTGCATCTACCAGACTTGCAAACGCCTGAAAGTTCACAAGTACATATCTGTTTACTTCAATATCCAGATTCTGCTTGATCGTCTCGCACAAAAGTGCCGGACCTCCATAAGCGTAGGCTGCATTTAACCGATTGCTGTCATGTCCCGGAATATCCACATACATATCACGAAGCAGTGAGGTCATGTGGATTGTCTTTGTCTTATTGCTGATGGAAATCAGGATCATTGCATCGGAACGGCCGTCTTCTCCGTTTTCACGGGAGTCGTTTCCGATCAGCAGCACATTAATCACACCCTGCTCCTTTAAGGAACCGCTTGCAAGCTCGTCCGACTTTTCATAATTCATTTTGTGGTAGATCCGTCCCATTGTCAGATACCACCACAGGAAAAATGCCAGAATGACAATACCGATGATTAGCAGTATTTTCTTTGGCTTGGACAGTCTGTCCTTCTTTTTGCCGTCATTCTCTTTCTTTTTCTGTCTCTTATCGGCTTTTCTGTTGGACTTTTTATGCTGTTTCTTCCTATTTTCAGATACAGGCGGTTCGTATCCCCGGTGCTTTTTCTCAGGCGCTATGCTCCGGCGGTCAGAGACAGTTTCCTGTCTCCGGTGAGCTGACGCTTCCCTGTCTGTGTTACGGTATCTGTCTGTCTCTTCGGACGTTCTTCTCCTGCTTGCCGTATCTGCTGCATGGCTCATCTGTCTTTCGCCCACGCTGTTTCTATGTTCCGGCTGTCCCGCCGCAGCTGTATATCCGCCTGCGGATCTCCTCTCATAGCTTGCCTGCCTCTTTGGCGTTACTTCTGTGGCAAACTCAGTCTTTAATTCTTTTTCCTTTGGCTCTTCGTTATATATAATGGTTCTGTTCGGTGACACCTGTTCCTTGCGGACACCTGCCAGCTCTTCGTCCAAAAAGCGTTCCAGCCCATCCTGTATTGCCTTATTTTCTTCAATCGAATCCTTATTCATCTTTATCACCCTTCGAAATCATAGCATGCCTTTCCGAAAATTCCTAGCGAAAAAAGGAATCTTAAACAAATCTTCAAAAAGTTCCTGCAAAATTTACGAAGAGACCTGTGCTTTTTTATAGAAAGGATCCTTGGATATGATGATACCACCAACAACCAATATTGCCCCGATCATGCCACTGATCCCCAAATGCTCTTTCAGAAAAATACTACCCATGATTGCAGAACTTACCGGGCTGACTGCGATAAGCAATCCTGCCCGTTCTGCAGTCAGACGGCTTTGCGCCACCGGCTGGAGGGTGAACCCGAAGCCCGTACAGACAACTGCCAGATAAATGACCATGAGCCAGCTCGTCTGTCCCTGTGGCAGTGTCGGCTGTTCAAACAGGAACGATGCAATCATTCCGAGCGCACCAATCGTTCCGACCTGTACCATTCCGATCAGCAGAGAATCATCATTGTGCGATAATCTGTCTGTGATAATGATCGCAACCGCATATAAGATACCGGATAAAATACCGATCAGTTCTCCTGTTCCCAGTGCGATCCTGCCACCTTCCAGCGTCAGGAATCCAATTCCGGTCATAGAAATCAGAACACCTGCCACACTATATTTTGCAGGCAGTCTGCGCAAAAGCACCGCTTCAAAGATCGGTACAAATACGATCGCCATATTTTCCAAAAAAGATGATGTAGATGAGGCTGTCAGCCGGAGCGTAAAAAGCTCTGCCGTCATAACGCAGAAAAAGGCCAGTCCGACCAGCAATCCCTTTAGCAGGGTCTGTTTTTTGATCTTCACAAGCCTTTTCCCAAATGAGATACAGAGAAGCAGAAATGCCAGCAAAAATCTGACTCCCAGCAGATTAAACGGATTCATCGCGTTCATTGTGACCTTCGACATCACAAAGGATGTACTTCGGGCAACCAGTACAAAAATCAGTAAAATCTCGGCTCCCCGTTCTGTTTGTATGCTGTTTTTTATATTCATTTGTATATCTCCCTGCTTTTTTCAGACAGTATAGCACCCGGTATGTACAACGGTTCAGCCGCGCTTTATTCATATGCCCTGTGATACTGCCTATTTTATGCCTGCGAAAGAGAAGCCACTGTAATCGTATACTTACTTTCGCCATTCGCAAGTATTTTACCATTCGTGTCAAGTATTGTAACGGATTTCCCGTCTGCATCTGTGATCGTGAAGCAGCGATTTTGTGTTACACCCCGATCAGGCTCTCATGAAGGAACGACAGCATTTTCCGATAGCTTTCCTCTCTCGCCTCCATGCATTCCTGTGGATACTTCTTTTCCATCGTCAGGAAGTGTCCCAGCATACGGCGCAGCTTCTCTATATCGCCTCCGCCCATGGCAGCAAGTGCTTCTTCCGGCATTCCGAGCAGATGGCTGCCTTTTTCATAGATCACACACTCATAACGATGCGGATACTGCTTCTTTTGCAAAACCTGCATCATACGTTTCACTGCCTGATCAGACGGCCATGTATCATCATAGCCCGGTGCCAGAAACAGCCAGTCACAGCTTCCGTTTTCCACCTTGATCCGGCTTGCATCCGTTCTGCCTTCGAAGCACTCATTATAATAGAAGCGGTTCATTGCTTTAGAATCATAACGCGGATCTTTTTTCCATTTTTTTAATGTAGCAGGCAAGTGCGAAAGTGCCTGGGCAGGTTCATACGGAATCTCTTCCCCATGCAGGGTAAAATAGGATTTATGCTGCCTGATGACCATATTTTTACATCCTTCCACCACAAAATCAAAGCCAGCAACCACGACAGCACAGCTGATCTGTGGAAAGTAAGCGCCGCAGAGAGCGGTATAAGCAGCTCCAAGCGAAAGCCCTGTCATGCCGATCTTTGTGATCCTTACCGGACATTTTTGCAATAGCCAGTCGATCGCACGTTCCACATAATCGAGTGGGATCGCGACTGTCTGCTTTGAAAGCGGCTTCCACAGATAGTAACCCACGGCTAATACACTGTAGCCTTCTCTTGCTAAAATAGCGGCTCTTGCTTCTACCACATTCCGTGTTTCTCCACTGCCACCCACAAAAATAACCGCTTTATCCACATAGCGGTCTCCCTGATAAAAACTGCCAAGAAAGCCTTCCGCTTCCAATGTACAGAGCAGATCCGGTTTTCTGCTTTCTCCCTGCTGCATAAAAAATCCCTCCTGTGTTACATGTTAGTCTTTTCTAACCAGAATTGTAACACAGAAGGGATTGTTTTGCTATCTTTTATTGAGATCCTGCCAGCTTTCTCTTTCCGTTCATCCTATGCCGGACTTCCTTCTGCCGCCGCTTCCTGCAGGCTTCTTCTGATCAGATACTCTTCCTCACTGTCAATCGCAAACTTGTCAAATGTGATATGCTCAAGTGCTTCCTCTGCGATCGCCGCACAGTTGTCTGCCATTCTGTCCATATTATAAAGAATAGACGCGTATGTTCCTGTCAGCTTACCGCCGGCAAACATTTTGGATATATAATCTGTGATCCGATCCTGCAGCTTCTTCATTCTTTTCACCGGCTGCCTTCTGCATGGCGTCGCTCATACTGTTCATACCATATAAGAACAGTGCAAGACCACCCACCAGACCAAATATTACCTGTACTTTTTCATTCATACACTTTCTCCTTTGCCTGATACACTTTTTTCAGTGTATCAGGCGGGAGAAAAGTGCAATATCGCCTTCCCGTAAAATAAAAGTAAAATTTGTGTCAAGTATGCAGCAGCTTTGCCAGATCTTCTTCCGGTGTGGAAATCTTACCGATATTGTAGTTTTTTACAAGTATGTCCAGTACGTCCCCAGACAAAAAAGCAGGCAGTGTCGGTCCAAGTAAGATATCTTTGATGCCGAGATGCAAAAGTGTCAGCAGGATACAGACTGCTTTCTGCTCATACCAGGAAAGTACCATGGAAAGCGGCAGCTCATTGACACCGCAGCCAAATGCATCTGCCAGTGCAAGTGCAATCCTGATCGCACCATAGGCATCATTGCACTGTCCGACATCCATAATACGTGGAAGCCCCGCTACTGTTCCGAGATCCAGATCGTTAAAGCGGAATTTTCCGCACGCCAGCGTCAGTACGATTGTATCCGGCGGTGTCTGTTTAACAAATTCCGTGTAGTAGTTTCTGCCCGGCTTTGCACCGTCACAGCCACCCACCAGAAAGAAATGACGGATCTTTCCTGCTTTGACCGCTTCCACCACTTCCGCCGCATGCGAAAGCACTGCATGATGCCCGAAGCCTGTCATTACCTTTTCGCCGCCGTTAATGCCATAAAGCTGTTTATCCTCTTTGTAGCCGCCCAGTGCAAGTGCCTTTTCAATGACAGGTGTAAAATCCTTATCTTCTCCGATATGCACCATTTCCGGGTAGGAAACAACCTCTGTGGTAAAGATTCTGTCTGCGTAGCTTTCCTTCGGCGGCATCAGACAGTTAGTCGTAAACAACACCGGTGCAGGAATATTTTCAAATTCCTTCTGCTGATTCTGCCATGCAGTTCCGAAATTTCCTTTTAACTGCGGATGCTTTTTCAGCTCCGGGTAACCATGGGCAGGCAGCATTTCGCCATGGGTATATATATTGATTCCCTTGCCATCTGTCTGCTCCAGTAACAGCTTTAAATCCAGAAGGTCATGACCGGATATCACAATAAACGGTCCCTTTTCGATCTTCAGCGGTACTTCGGTCGGCTCCGGGTTTCCGTAGCTTTCTGTATTAGCACGGTCTAACAGCTCCAGACAGATCAGGTTTTTCTCACCAGTCTCATCGACAAGCGGTAGAAGCTCTTCTGCGGAAAGCTCCTCCCCCAGCATAAACAGCGCTTTTATCAGAAAATAATTGACCTCTTCATCCCGGAATCCCAATACCATGGCATGATAAGCATAAGCTGCCATGCCACGCAGTCCGAATAATACAAGGGATTTTAACGATCTGATGTTTTCCTCTGCTTTCCAGATGCTGTCAAGCTGCAGATCCTCTGTCATTCCGCATGGATTGGCGCAGCTCCTGCACCCTGGCTTTAAGCTGTTCTTTTCCTGCTGCACCGCTGCGATCATTTCTTTTATGGATGCTTCATTAAAATTGACATTTGTCAGTGTTGCAAATAAAGAACGGATCACAAGATCACTTGTCCTCTGCTCTACTTTCCCGGCTCCGCTTAAAGAACGGGCAAGCCCGATCAATGCGCCGGTCAGTTCATCCTGCAGATTTGCCACCTCCGCGGTTTTGCCGCAGACACCTACCTTTCCGCTGCAGCCATCACAGCCCGCAGTCTGTTCACATTGAAAACAAAACATATTCTGTATTTCTTTTTCCACCTGACAAACTCTCCTTTTCTACGAATTTCTGATATATGTAGTATTCTTCCAAATCACATTTCTATGTATTTCTTCAAAAAAAACGATTCGGAATATATGCCATTTATCTTTCTCTGCACGTATTCCGAATCGCCATTTACCTGCATTTACAAAGCACCGTCAGCTCCATAAGAAAAGCTGACCGGGACTGCCTGACTGTAGGCTTCCATCGCCTCGTTATAGGCTTTCTCTGTACTGCTTTTTTCTTTGTCCGTCCCCGGATAAGAACGGATATAGGAAACATTTCCGTCTGCATCGTAGCTTACCTCATCCTTCTGCTCACAGATGAGCTGATATGTCATTTCATCGATCACATATTTACTTACACTGTGATTTCCTGCCGTATAGATGCAGCCCTGCCCATAGCTGACAGGATATGCGGTTCCTTCGCTTTCCACACTGCCCAGATCCTTTACACTACCGTCTATCACATAATATACATGACAGTCCAGCGCTGCTTCTATGCCTGTATCGTAAGTATAGCTCTGCTCTGTCACAAAAAGCACATCATGCTCCAGCCCGATATCGACAAGTGCAAACTGCGTCTGATCATCCAGCGCAGCTATGGTGTTGCCGTACAACAACGCATTTTCCGCACTCTTTGTCACATCTTCTATCTCAATCGTTCCCGTATCATAGCTCTGCAGCTTCCATGTCTTTATCTGTATGCTGCTTTTTACCGGATCATTTGCCGGTGCCGGAAATGTAAAGGTTCCGCTGTAACCATCTGCTGCCTTCTCCATCGCAGGTTCCACATCAGATGAGCCTGTATAAGCCCATGGTGTGTAAAAATAGTTCCAGTTATCCTCACCGTTTAACTTGTCATTCAAAAGAATTCCATAGCTTCCATATTCGCCGCAAAGAAAACCATACGCTGCATACTGACCGGTCGGATCTTCTGCCATTTTGATCAGTACGTTGGCATCTTCCTTAAACTCTGCCGTATTGACCCATGGATAAGCCTTGGAAAGATCACCGTCAAGCTCTGCCAGAATACTGTCCATCATATCCTGCACCTGTTCCTCTACTTCCTGGCGTGCACTTTCGGCAGCAGCTGCCGCTTTCTCTGCATCCTGCTGCATCTGTTCTGCCATCTGTCTGGCATCCTCTGCCGGCTCTGCATCCTGCTGCGCCTGTTCTGCCGCCTGTCTGGCAGCTTCTGTCTCCTGCTTTGCAGCTTCTGCCTGCGCATTCTGAGAACTGTCTGTTACCTGCTGCTCACTCTGTGAAGCACTTGTATCATCCTCTGTTTTCTGATCGGTCAGGCAGAAAACTGCTACCAGTATCACAGCCAGTATTGCCAAAAGACTGCCCCACACCTTCGGCTTTTTAAAATCCAGAATATTTTTAATTCGGCCGGATGTGCCTGATTCTCCAAATGCAAGTGGAGAAAAGGTAACCTGCTTTCTGCCCGTTGCAAAAGTAAGCAGGGAGTTACTGTATGCTTTCCGGATCTGCGTCCCAAGCTGCAGAAGCACAGCTTCATCACAACTCATTTCCATATCCCGGATCATCAGAAAGTATGCGATCCATACAAACGGATTGATCCAGTAAAACGTCAATAGCACAAATGCAAGCAGCCGCACGATCGGATCGCCCCTTCTGATGTGATATGTTTCATGTGCCAGAATATATGGCTTTTCTTCCGCCGATAAATGAAACGGAATATAAATACGTGGTCTGACGATCCCAAGCACAAACGGGGTTGTCAGATGATCACATTCCCAGATATTGCCTTCCATATGTACTGCCTGCGCAGTCATTCTCCTGCATTTAAAATAAGATAAAATACCATACAACAGCAGTACGATCATACCGGCGATCCAGATAAGCATACAAATCTGTAACAAATGATCCCATCCGCTGCCCGCTTTAGCTCCTGCCTGTGACAGTCCCCGGGTCGCTCCGGTCACTGTCTGTCCTGTGATAAGCTGCCCTGCAGGCTGTAGATTCTGCGCGCCTGCCTGCGGATCCGTTATCTTCTGCATATTAGTCAGCCGCTTCGGATCTGTCAAAAGCCGGTAGCCGCCGAGCCGCTGCGTCACATAATACCAGAGACTGAGCAGACCAAACCGCGACGGAAGCTGTAGCTTTAAAAGCATACGGATCCCGACTACTGACCAGAGCAGATAGCTGTATTTTTTAGGCAGTCTGCGTAAAAGGAGCCGCACCAATAATACAGCAAGGATCACCAGTGTCAATATGCCATTTCGCTGCAGAAATAGCATGTAAAATTCTACCCATCCACGCATCCTTTACACCTCCTTATGTGCCTCGATCATCTGTTTGAGCGCCTCCGCTTCCTCACCGGATATTTTTCTGCCTCCCAGAAAAGCTGCAATAAAACCGGGCAGAGAGCCGTCAAAGGTTCGCTCCACAAACTCCTCTGATTCCTTTGCCTGTATCTGTTCTTTGGATACCAGTGCTGATACGATTGTGTCTTTATTTTCCAGATAGCCTTTTTCACACAGCTTTCTGAGAACGGTATAAGTCGTGGATTTCTTCCAGCCCAGTTTTTCCTGACATAAGCTGACCAGTTCGCCGGAGCTTACCGGCTCCGCTTCCCAGATCACGCACATAAAGCGATATTCACTGTCACATAACTTTGCATATTCCATTTGCCATACTCCTCTCCTGTGTTCTTTGGATTGTTGGTTTATAGTTGTAAACCTATTGTGGTTTTAGTTTATAACTATAAACCAATGCTGTCAATATGCAATTCTAAAATAATCTAAATACGCCTTATATCTGTCCTGCGCTGTCAGACAAGTATCCGTCAGATATCCCTTCTCATTGTTCCATTCCTTCAGTCCACGATAATAGAACAGCTTCAGATCATCCTCAATAATAAACGGAACAATATGATATTTCAGACATTCCTTAAACAGGATAAGTCGCCCTACACGCCCATTTCCATCCTGAAACGGATGAATCCGTTCAAATTTTACATGGAAATCCAGAATATCTTCCAATGACTTTTCTTCCTTGCTGTTATACGCTGCCAGCAGCTTCTTCATCTCACCGGCAACTTCTTCCGGAAGTGCAGTTTCCATACCCCCAACTTCATTCGGCAGTTTTTTATAGTTACCGACAGCAAACCATTCTTTTCTGGAATCACTGGTGCCGTTCTTCAAGATCAGATGCAGTTCTTTGATAAACTTTTCTGTAAGAGTTGTTTTTGCACAGTCAATGATGCTGTCAATACAGCGGAAATGATTTGCCGTTTCGATCACATCATCTACGTTGAGCACTTCTTTTTCGATTCCGATCGTGTTTGTCTCAAAAATATACCGGGTCTGATCGTGTGTCAGGCGACTGCCTTCCATGTGGTTTGAATTATAGGTCAGTTCGATCTGGGTCTTATGATAAATACCGCCGGCATATCTGTTTGCCTTTTCGTCCTGTAAAATATCCAGCAAAGTAACCGACTGTTCCTTTTTATTGGAACGTTCCGGTTTTTCTGCGTTTTCCGGAATATTCCATGTTTTCCCTTTCAAAAAGGCTTCCGGTACACGCCCCTGCGCACAATAATTTCTAACACTGCGTTCCGATATATTCCACTTTTTTGCCACCTCTGCCACGGAAAGATACTGCATATATGTCCTCCTTTTTAAAGTTTTAATCCACGTTTGTTTTCATTAGTATACCACGTTATCGGCAATAAATGTACTGCTATATATTATTTCCTTTATTTTTCTTGCCGATATAAGCTATTACCAGATCTACAACCCAAACCAAAAGAATGTAATATTCATAGTACATTCTCACGCTGAATTCGGTCGCTTGCATTATATATACTATCACAGAGAAATCCCGGATAAAGCAGCCACAGGCTGCTTTATCCGGGATTCTTATTCTGGTTTTCTTTTTATTCACATGCATTCATATGCATGTTATACCTTACAAAACGTAATAAAGCCTTTTCCATACAGTATCTTCATATACTGCGCCAGTCTTTCATATAAGGGCTCCGCTTTCTCGCCGAAGGCTTCCTGCACCAGTTCCCCGATCTGCAGGATGCTTTTCTCTCCGTCAATCTGCTGCCAGATAAAGCTGCCCAGCTCTTCCAGCGTGATATGGCTGACCTTTGGTCTGCCAAAACAGATCTGCGCAATGCGGTTTGCCAGACCTTTGTTTTCCATATCAATGATGATATGCTCTTTTTCCAGCTTCCAGCTTATTTCCTCTTTGATCTTTGGGATATATTCCAGAAAATTATCTTGTTTCTTCATAGTTACTCTTTGTCAACCTTTTTATTCCAGATCGTAAATTTCAGGATCGTTAAAATGACAAGGGCAAGTACAACAAGTGCTCCAATCTGTCCAAGATTTACACTGCCTGACAGATCAATATACTCTGCAAGTGATCTTCCGTTTACTTTTACGACTGCAAATACAGCAAGTAAAATACCAATCAGACCTTCACCTGCGATCATACCGGAACAGCAGAGCACACCGTTTGAGGTCGCGCTTTCCTTCTGCTCCCCACTCTTATATTTTTTCTTTTCCAGTGCCCAGCGTAAAATACCACCGATCATGATGCAGGAGCTGAGCTCGATCGGCAGATACAGACCAATGGCAAACGGCAGTACCGGAATGCCAAGAAGCTCTACCACAAGTGCAATAAATACACCGATAAAAACAAGTGTCCATGGCAGATTGCCACCCATAACACCTTCTACGATCATCTTCATGAGTGTTGCCTGTGGTGCGGAAAGCTCCGGAGTACCAAAGCCCCAGGCTGCATTTAACAGATATAATACAAAGCCGATCGTTACGGCAGATACAACCGTTCCGATCATTTCACCGTACTGCTGTTTGACCGGTGTTGCACCTAAAATATAACCGGTCTTTAAATCCTGTGACATATCGCCTGCCATTGCAGCTACGATACAGATCACGGAACCGATCGCGATCGCTGCTGTCATACCGGACATACCTGTATGACCGGTTGCTTTCAGCAGAACCGTTGTCGCAAGAAGCGTTGCGATCGCCATACCGGATACCGGGTTATTGGAGCTTCCGACTAATCCTACCATGCGGGAAGAAACGGTTGCAAAGAAGAAACCGAAAATAACGATCACGATCGCACCGATCACGTCGATCGGAATGACCGGTGTCACGGCAATAGCAACAATGAGGATTGCCAGCATAATGAGTACAACCGACATCTTCAGGTCTTTTTCCGTACGCAGTTCATTTGCCTGTTTCCCGGAACCTTTCAGTCCTTTCATTGCATCTGCAAATGTTCTGACGATCAGCGGCAGAGACTTGATCAGACTGACAATACCGCCTGTTGCCACAGCACCTGCACCGATATAACGAATGTAGCTGCTCCAGATACCGGATGCGCCGGCCTGCTCCCAAAGCTCATGCACAGAAACGCTTGCAGGGAATAATGTTGTATCCGCGCCAAATAAATAGATCATCGGAATGAGTACGAGCCAGCCTAAAACACCGCCCGCAAACATATAAGAAGCAATCTTAAAGCCGCAGATATAGCCTACACTGACAAGTGCCGGATAAACCTGTGCACTGATTTCTCCGTGAATTTTCTGTATAGTTACCGTAACAGCAGAAGATACAACCTTCAGACCGTCTACAATAAATTTGAGCAATGCTGCAATTCCCATGCCCAGGAATACGACCGATGCATTCGCACCGCCCTTTTCTCCTGCCAGCAATACTTCTGCGCAGGCAGTTCCTTCCGGATAAGGCAGTGTTCCGTGCTCTTGTACGATCAGTGCCTTTCTGAGCGGTACCATAAAGCAAATACCAAGCAGTCCGCCGATCAATGCAATGAGAGCGATTTCCATAATGCTTGGCATTTTGGTTCCTTCCTCCTGTGCCCATAAAAAAAGCGCCGGCATTGTAAAGATTGCACCGGCCGCAAGTGATTCACCTGCTGAACCGATCGTCTGTACCATGTTGCTTTCCAGAATTGTGTCCTTTTTCCTGCACATCCGGTAAACACCCATGCCAAGAACCGCTGCCGGGATCGATGCAGACACGGTCATACCGACACGCAGTCCCAGATATGCATTGGCAGCACCGAAAACGATCGCGAGAATGATACCGACAATGATAGAGAGCGGTGTCATTTCATGCAGCGTCTGATCTGCGCTGATGTAAGGTTTCATAGTTTCTTTTTCGTCCATTAGTCATTTTTCCTCCTGATTTTGTTCCTCTCAACTCAAAAATCCTGCCGGTCTCGCCGGCAGTCGTGCTTCGCACTCTGCGATTTTTTCGTTGTACGTTCGGTCAAAATCAAATACAAGCTTCACTTGTGCTTGATTTTGTTCCTCACTACAAAAAGCGTTGGCTAACGAGTAGCCAACGCTAACTTCTATGATTGTATCATATTGCATAAAAAAATGCAACATACTGTTCCCATTTATGCTCCGTTTCCGGTATTTTGTGCATTTTCAGGCTTTCCCATTCGAACCGAATAATAAAATCTTGTCTCGGACAACTTCTTTCATGGCATCAATCTCATACGGAATGAGTCCCATCATAGACTTCTCTCCTGCTGCCAGTCCTGCTTCAATACCGCATTTTCCGGCTTTATCAATATCCGTGAAAATATTAACCTTGGCAACACCTTCCTTGACAGCCGTCTTAAAATCTGTATCGGAAAGTCCGCTGCCACCATGCAATACAAGCGGAATGCCTGTCTTTTCCGCAATCACACGAATGCGGTCAAAATCCAGCTTCGGCGGGAATGCATAATCACCATGTGCGTTGCCGACTGCTACCGCAAGAGAATCTACGCCCGTCCGTTTCACAAAATCCGCCGCTGTTTCCGGATCTGTAAAATAGTCACTTGGATTTTCCAGCTTGCCTGCGCCTGCATTATCGCCGACATGCCCCAGCTCGCCTTCCACCGTTCTTCCCATCGCATGACAGATCTTTACCATTTCGGTCACCTTTTCAATATTCTCCTCATAGGGAGCGGTAGAGCAGTCATACATAATAGAAGTAAATCCGAGCTCCAATGCCTGCATACATCTTTCAAAGGTCAAACCGTGATCGTAGTGCACACAGACAGGAACACTTACCTTTTCTGCCATTGGGATCAGATATTCCGCTACCCTTGTCAGTTCCATAGCAGGCAGCAGGATTTCTGCTGTTCCGACCATGACCGGTGCTCTCAGTTCTTCTGCTGTTTCAATGATGGCTCTTGCCATCTCCACATTGACCGCATTAAAAAATCCAACGCCATAGCCGCCTTTCTTTGCAGGCAGCAGGACGTCATTCATATTGACTAACATCTTTTCTCCTCCATTTCATATTTATCATGCATCTGGCGATGCGAGGGGCTACATCATGCATCTGGCGATGCATGACATTTTGGGGGAACCCCTCGCATGATTAATCGCTGCGCGATGCGAGGGGCTACATCATGCATCTAACGATGCATGACATTTTGCCCAACCTGCGGCGATCTTCGCCCGCAGCTCATCAAACGGCTTCAATCCGCTTAGTGCATCATATTCAGTCACACAGCAGGCACCGGTCGCCGCTGCCAGATGTAGTGCTTCCTCCGGCTCACAGCCTTCCAGCATGGCAGTCAGAAATGCTGCAATGCTCGAATCTCCTGCTCCTGTCCCGGAACGTACTCTGTCCGGTACATAGCTTTTCTCAAAAATTTCTTTCTCTGACCATACATCAGCGGAAAGCTCTGCTTTACTGCCGGTTTTCTCCAGCGAATTTTTATCTGCCGTACGCAGATACATACCAGGAACACCGCATTTGATCAGCAGTACCTTTGCACCAAACTCCATACACTGCTCTGCCAAAGGGCGGATGTCTTTTTCCACATCCAGAATTTCCGTGATGTCCCGTCCGTCTGCCCGCTCCTGCCATTCGTGAAACCGCTCACGATCCAGCATAAAGCAAAGTTCTTCCACACTTGGAACGAAAAAATCAACAAATGGCAGCACATTTTTCAGAATCTCTTTCCAGTCTGCCTGTCCTGCCGGTGCATTTTCATCTACCGCTGCCATGTCCAGTGAAGTTGCCACGCCTGCAGCTTTTGCACGTTTCATCAGTGAAACAAGCTCTGCACCGTTATCTTCATACATTTCCGGCATTAGCGGTGGATAACCAAAGTGGAACAATGCAGCTTCTTCCAACTTTTCCTGCGGAATATCCGCTGCCTTAAAATGACGGTTTGCCCCCGCATTATGCAGAAATATGCGGTCGATCCCCGGAATTGCAAGCACGACAGAATAAGAGGTCTCTTCCCCCTCTTCGATCAGCATATCCGTATCCGCATCATGTTTTTTCAATATATCCAGAATCATATTACCAAAAGCATCTTTTCCGACTTTCCCCATCAAGGATACATCAGCACCAAGCTTCTTCATTGCAAGCCCCGTGTTGGCAACACTGCCACCCGTATGTACGTCAGCCGCGCCAACCTCCAGAAGCTTTCCGGGGGACAGGATCTCCCCCGGATGCTGTACTTTTCTGTCCGGAAACATCGGTGTGATATCAAGGCAGATATGTCCCGCCGCGATTACCTTCTTTTTTTCCATACTTATTCAATCCCCATCAGTAAATTCATCACATACATTTCAAGTGCTTCGAAGTCTCTGTTTTCCACACATTTCTTCTGGAAGTCATAATCAAATCTGTCTACCTTTTCTTCCAGTGCTTTGAATACCTTCAGGCTGTTTTCCAGATGCTTGTAGCTGTCCTCGTCCTTTGTGGTACGCATTGCTTTTACATCCAGTCCGACATATTCGCCATGGCTTCCATAGCCGTTTTCCTTCAGAACTTTTACCTGATTAAAGGCAGCACGCAGATTTTCTACACCGAAGGATTTATCCTGATTGCACGGCTGAAAATCCAAGCTCTGCAAATTTTTTTTATTTTTCCTCTGCCGGGATATCTACTCTTGTTGCCGGCCCGTAAGAATCTGCTCCCGGATGTACGTTCCATGGTCCTACTGAAAATTTAAACTGTGACATATTATATTCCTCCTTTTCCTGTACTACTGCACGCGGTGCATTCTATCGTCTCCGGGCATCACCGGAGTTATTTTTGATGTATTTATCCTACTATGGATCATAACTTTTGACTGTTACAAGTTTAAGGAAAAAACATGACTAATTTGCTGTCTTATGCTATCATAATAGACATGATGAAAAGAGAATACGAGATCATTTCCCATGCGGAAACCAATTTTAAAGTATTTGTGGTGAATCTGCTCTACCGCGCACCACACATTCATAAAGATTTTGAACTCGGACTGGTGCTGGACGGTAACATTTCCATCCTGCTGCCCGGGCAGACACTTTTGCTGCAGCCAGGCGACTTCTGGCTGATCAATCCGTTTCAGAGCCACGAAATAAAAGCTGACAATCCTGCGCTGCTTCTTTCCCTGCAGGTCTCATCCGCCTTTTTTGCTCCGTATTATCCTGAGATCGATCATCTGGAATTTACTTCCTGTGTCCTGCCTGCCGGTGACGATGCACAGTACCGGACATTGTTTTCCGACATGACATCACTTGCCCTTGCATATTTTCAAAAGAATGCCTGCTTTGCGCTCCGCTGCGCCAGTCTGGTCAATGCCTGCTTTTTCTCACTTTTGCATCTTTTGCCGCACCATTTTATTTCCCATCAGGAATCACAGCTGCTCCATGAAAATGCCAGACGCACCAGAAGCATCTCCCAGTATATTGAACAGCATGCAGGAGAAAAGCTGCTGCTTTCCGATATTGCAGCACGTGAAAATCTTTCCCTGTACTACCTTTCCCATCTGTTCAAGGAAACATTCGGAATGCCCTTCCAGACGTATCTGCTCAAAATACGCTGTGAAAATGCCAGACGGCTTTTGCTCCTGACCAATCTTTCCCTGCTTGATATCTGTATCAGCTGCGGTTTTTCTGACCCCAAGTATTTTAACAAAGGCTTCCGCCAGCAATATCAGCTTTCCCCGAAGGAATACAGACAGCAGTTCCGGCATGAAAAACTGCCACAGCAGCAAAAGTCCATGCTGACTACACAGGAATTTCTGTCAGAAAGCGCGAGCCTTATTGTACTGGAAAATGCCTATCGCAAGTCCGGCAGTTACAAGCTCCGCAATGCCAAAAGCGAGGAAGACACCGTCCGCCCCCAGGCTCCTACTAAGGAGCCATGCAGCAGGGATAATGACCACCACATATCTTGACAGCGAAATAAGGAAGGATGGAATCCCTTTTCCCAGTCCTTCCAGAACACCGGAAAACGTCACGGATACGGAAGACACCACAAAGCCAAGACTGATCAACCGAAGTGCTGTCATACTCAGACGCAGCGTTTCCCCGTTTGTGATAAAAATGCCCATAAGCTGCTTCGGAATACACAGGCAGAGCAGCATACCAACTGTCATGATCCCCATGATCAGGGCAAGTGAAAAACGATAAATCTGTTTTACCCGCTTCTCCTCCCTTGCGCCGTAATTATAACCGATGAGCGGACGGATTCCCTGGATGATACCGTTTGCCGGCAGATACAGGAAGGTCTGCAGCTTGTAATAGACACCAAGCACCAGCACATAAGTTTCTGAAAACATTGAAAGAATTCCATTCAGGGAAGAAATCAGCAGGGAAGGCAATGCCATGTTTAAAGAGGCCGGAATTCCCACCGCATACAGCTTCTGCATCAGTTCACGGTTAAAGGAAATATTCTTCGTTCCAAAGGAAACCGGCAGTGGCCGGAACATATGAAAGAGGATATAAACAAGTAAAGTTATGGTCTGTCCGATTCCGGTTGCATAGGCAGCCCCCGCCATTCCCATCTGTGGAAAAGGACCGATTCCAAAGATCATTAATGGATCCAGTACGATATTGGCTATAAAGCCGCACATCATACTGATCATGGAAACCTTCATTCTGCCAACTGCCTGGAAAATCTTTTCCATGGAAATGCCAAGCATGATAATCACTGAAAACAGGAATGCACGCTTCGCATATACGAGTCCCATGCGGATGATTTCTTCGTTATCTGTAAATAGAGACAGGAATTTCGGCATTCCCAGCATGCAGACCACCATCAGAGCAGCTCCATGAAGAATACCTAAAAGAAGTCCTGTGACCGCTGTCTGATCTGCCTGCTTCTTATCTCCCGCACCAAGACAGAAGGCTACTCTGGCATTCATGCCGACACCAAAGCCCACTGCAATCGCAGTCATCAGATTCTGAACCGGATAAACGAGGGAAAGAGCCGTCATCGCATTCTCACTGATTTTGGCCACGAAATAGCTGTCCACAATATTGTACAGGGAATTCACTGCCATCGATATTACCATCGGAAGCGACATCGAAATTACCAGCGGAAGTATTTTCTTTTCCTTCATGAAATTCTGATCCATTGTTACCAAGTCTCCTTGTTACTATTTGGTTTTCTTTTGCACACACTACCTATGCACTAAGTTCGTGCTTCGCTCACGCTCGCTCTCTCTAAGTGCACAGGTATGGCTCGCACTAAGTTCAAGCTTCGCCTTCGGCTCGCTTTCACTAAGTGCTCTGCACAAAAAGCGCCACGCAGTGATAACACTGCGTGGCGAAAAAAGATCTCTCCTGAAAAATCCACTTCCCCGAGGGGTTTTATGTGACGTACTATATCACAGGTTTCCCTTGCTGTCAAACGATTATGTTTCTTCCTGTACAACTTCAGCTTCCGTCTCTTTTATATCACGAATATGCCATTCTCCATCATGATAATATAACGTCCAACGTACCTGATATGTCACCTGACCATGCACAATTGT
>ENA-USUJ01001349-USUJ01001349.1-human-gut-metagenome-genome-assembly--contig:-NODE-1349-length-20971-cov-9.785441_pt1 | contig 20971 bp, 18 predicted proteins | sample MGYA00250061_ERZ773398 | MGnify/ENA primary metagenome ERZ773398 (study PRJEB29103, sample SAMN06111992) | human gut metagenome | biome: human gut; feature: ankylosing spondylitis patient; material... | reverse complement strand
CATTTGCGAAATTTAGGGATTGGTATTTAAACACTATGAAAAAATAAATTAAAAAACGGATTGGAGTGTGAGAATGATGAAGAAGATATTTAAACTAATGGTAGTAGCTATGTGTGCATTTGTTGTCATTGCAATTATTAAGTGTAATAAAGAGACAAATGTTTTGTCAAATGAGTTTGCCGACGAGGTAAACTGCAGTGATCTGTATCAAAATATTACTGCGGTAAAAGAACTTCCTAAGGATGCTGTTTTCGAAACAAACAGTTCAAATGCCAAATTAGCAGATGGCAAGTTTAGCAGATATTACACTGCGTTAAATGCTGAGCAGAAACATTTGTATGACCAAATCGATGCAGGAATTAAAACATACCCTACAAACGCTGCAAATATATATGGTGTAAATTTTTCACGAATGAGCGAACAGGAATTATTTGATACCATATGGAGTTGGTTCTATTCCAATCCTGATATATATTGGATTACATCAGCTTGTAATTATTCTTACAATTCGCATGGAGATATTACCGGGGTTTATTTTGTATCTTATGACTGCAATGTTGAGACTTTTCTAAATAAGGTTGAAAGCATTAAAGAAGCCGCATTGCAGTATGATACAAATTATGATAGGCTTCATGAAATTCAGAGACTAGTCTGTGAGAACAATATCTATGATTATGATTTTGATAATAACTTAACGTTTAATCAAACTACATATTCTGCAGTTGTGGGAGGCAAAACGGTCTGTGCCGGCTATGGAAGAGCTATGAATTATATTGCAAATTTGTGCGATATTGATGTGGAAAGTGTTGTAACACCGGAACACTTATTCAATTACTACATAGAAGGTGATTATGCTTATTTGATGGATTTAACCTGGGATGATGCAGAACCTGTCAGATACAATTATTTCTTAATTGGAAGCGAAACATTAAATAAAATTGATAATTCAACACATCATACAGCACTTGAATATAATGTTTTTCCTGCACTTGCGTTGTCAGATTATGCAAAGCCATATGAAGAACCAGAGACAACTGAGCCAGAGAAAATTATCGAAGTAGAAACGACAACTCAAGAGGAAACAACGTCATACATAGAACCTACCACACCTTATGCAGAGCCAACGATGCCATACATAGAACCTACCACACCGTATATAGAACCAACAACTCAGGAAGAGATAATACCTGAGCCTACCACAATATATGAAGAACAAACTACGCCTTACATTGACACAGAGGCTTCGTTTGTTGCGCATAGAACACAGGCAGAAGCTGATGAGATGTTAGATCGTAATCCAATAACCTTAATACCTTATAAGGGTAATAATTATGTCGGTGAATCATATGTAATATTTGTTCTGCAGTATCTGGAATCACGCGAAGAAAATACCGAAGTGAAGGAGATATATTTTAGTCAGGATGAAAATATTGCGTTCTGGGAATGTGGACTTTTCTTAAAGGCTGGCGAAAAAAATGGTACTACAATAGTGGGGGTTAAGGCATACATTGATGGCGTGATGCGTACAGATCATATAATGGTTACAGTAAACAATGGAAAATTTGTTAGTATCATGTTTGAAAAACATTAGATAAAGCAGAATAGATTGAGAACAGATGAACAACATTCGATCATACGGTTGTTGTTTGTTATCCCCCCGCCCTGCCATAAATTATTTTATGTCAGGGCGGTTTTTTATTGAGAAAAAATATAGTTGACAGCTGCGGTTAGTCTGGACTAACATAATCGAGAATTAGCTAAAAGTAATGAGTTGACAAATTACATCGTGCGTCGGACAATCAGTATATGAGGAGCGGCATTTGGAAGGAGACATAACAATGACGGTTCAGGAATGTTATGAGCAGGCAGGACTCGATTATAATGACGTTAAGGACAGGATAGGTAATGAAGCCATAATTAAGAAATTTGCAATTAAATTTCTCAGTGACAGAAGTTTTAAGGATTTGCAAGACGGGATAGATGAAGACGACGGAGAAAAGGCATTCCGCGCAGCACATAATATGAAGGGTATATGCCTCAATCTCGGCTTTACACCGCTATATGAGGCTGCATGTGAGATAACAGAGAAGTTAAGAGGGAGAGAAACAGAGGGAAGTACGGAACTGTTTGAAAAAGTACGGGCAGAATACATAAAGCTGACGGACTGTATCAATAAACTTGCAGCGGAGGATTGACAATTGGAAAAAGATATAGAGATGTCGCATTTTGACATTGACCAGCAGCAAGAGATTAAAGAGGGACTACAGGCGGGACTGGATGTATCCGTATATGCTAAACCTGAATTATATGCCATACAGATGCGCCAGATAAGGGAACTTAGGATGGCGGCCTGTGAGGGCGTAGATATCATCCTGAAAGAGGGTACCAATGCGGGAGGCCGCGGGCTTTTAAAGGCAGGCGGTAATGTGATGGGCAAATTTTTCGAGAATGCAACGATTGAGGCCGGCGGAAGCGTAAAAGCCAATTACTGTCTTAACAGCAATATTGTTGCGGGCAGGAATATCATCATATCGGGAAGATACGGTATGATAACCGGTGGAAATGCATATGCCGGCAGTAAAATAGAATCATATAACATAGGTAATGCGGCCGGTACGGCTCGTAACATTAACATAAGAAAAAACGGAGACAGCATATCCGTATAAATTGAGGTTGAAATCCATGAATAAAATATTGATTGTAGATGATTCGGAAATAAACAGGGAGCTTTTAAGCGACATACTCAGTGATGAATATGAAGTACTTGAAGCAGAGAACGGACTTAGCGCCACAGACTTGCTCAACCGCGAAAAAGATGAAATTTCAGCAATTCTTCTTGATCTGGTCATGCCTGTTATGGACGGATTCCGTTTCCTGGAGTGGATGAACAGGGAGAATCTTATATCCAAGATTCCGGTGCTTGTAATAAGCGGTGAGAATACAGTCCGGAATGAAAAAGCGTGTTTTGATGCCGGTGTATCCGATTTCATTGCCAGACCGTTCAATTCAATTCTTGTAAAGAAAAGAGTACAGAATGTGGTCAGTCATTTTGTATATAGGAACAGGCTTGAAGATAAGGTAGCCGAGCAGACAGAGGTTCTGAAAAAAGCATACCAGACACTCAAATATCAGGCGCAGAAACTTGAAAAACGCAACGAAGATATTATAGATATGCTCGGTACGATTGTTGAGTACAGAAGCCTCGAAAGCGGGGAACATATCCAGCGTGTTAAGAATTACACAAGAATACTTGCTGAAAAATATGCCGAATTATATCCGGAGTGCGGTCTGGACCGGAACCATATTGATATGATAGTATCTGCCAGCTCTTTGCATGACCTCGGCAAGATATCAATTCCTGACAGTATTCTTATGAAACCGGGCAGACTTACCAATGATGAGTTTGAATATATGAAATCACACACAATAAGGGGATGTGAGATTCTTGACAGCATGAAAATAGAATGGGAGCCTGAATCCAGACAGATAAGTTACGATATCATCCGCCATCACCATGAGAAATATGACGGACGGGGATATCCTGATGGACTTAAAGGAGATGAGATACCGTTGTCTGCCCAGTTAGTATCGGTGGCTGACGTATATGATGCGCTTGTCAACGAGAGATGTTATAAAGACGCATATTCGACTGACGAGGCATTCCGAATGATCGTTAATGGCGAATGTGGTATTTTTTCTCCCAAAATGATGGAAGTATTCAGAAAAGTAAGAGGCCGGTTTGAGGAATTGGCCAAGTCACCGGTATAAGTATGTATGATAAAAGGATGATTAAATGTCAGGTAATATAGAAAATATTGCAGAACAGGTTGGACAGCTGAATAAAGCACTGGAAAATCAATATGATATATTAAAAGCATTGTGCGCGGATTATATATCGATTTATAAGATTGATTTTAATACAGGTAAGTATGAAATATATCAGACCGGAAGTCTGCATAACAAAGAAATCGCCGAAAAGACAAAAAGTCTTAATGATTATAAAGCACTTGTGCGTTGGTACGCTTCGGAATACGTGATTCAGGAGGATATGGATTATTTCTGTAATGCTACGGCTGAAGAAACCATTATGAAGCATCTTTCGGAGAAAAAAGATTATACTATAAGATATCGTGCAAAGGGTCTGAAACAAGATTTTTGTTATTTCGATATCCAATATGCAGATGTAAGCCATAATCCGGGCGAGAAGAATGTTATAATGGCAATCCGTAACGTAGATTCAGTTGTGCGCACAGAAGAAGAAATGCGCCGGAATACGGCACGCGTCCACGAAGAGACTCTTAAAGGATCAGGCATAGGGATGTGGATGATTGTAATTGAGGAAGGTGTCAAGCCTAAAATGTATACTGATTCAATGATGCGCGAACTGCTTGGAGTGGATGACGAAATATTACCGGAAGACTGTTATGCATGGTGGTATGACCATGTTGATAAGAATTTTGTGTCACAGGTTGATTCAAACATGGACGAGATTCTTGTGAAAGGCAGAAGCGAAGTCAGCTATCCTTATAATCATCCGGATAAGGGAACTATGTATATCAGATGTGGCGGATGCAAGTCGTATGACAGTGTACATAACAGAATACGCATCAAGGGATATCATCAGGATGTAACCGAGATTATGACGATTAAGCAGAAACAGGATAAAGAACTTATGGATGCCCTTGTTGCGGCCAGAAGGGCGGACAGATCCAAAAGCGAATTTATATCACATATGTCACATGATATCAGAACACCGATCAACGGAATTATCGGTATGGTTGATATCGCATCTAAGAATCCCGAAGATGCAGAACTCCAGAAAAGAATGTGTAATAATGTGCGGGAATCGGCGGAACGCCTTCTCAATTTCATGAATGACGTTATCGAATACAGCGAAATGGAAGGCAGCAGGATGCAGTTTACGCATGAACCGGTTGATATCGCAAATATTATCGGAAATATACTTGAATTGACGGACAAACAGATTAATGACAGGAACATTCAGGTTGTTACCAATTACGGAGACGATACATATAAGCTTGCGGGAAGTCTGAAACATATAAGACAGGTATTGTATAATATTATCGAAAATGCTATCAAATATAATAAGCAGAACGGAAGTATATCGATTTCTGTGCATAATGAGAAGACAGATGAAGAAAAGGCAGAGTGTTATGTAACTATTGCCGATACGGGCATAGGAATGAGCCGGGAATATGTAGAACATATTTTTGAACCTTTTACCCAGGGGTATGAAGATGCACGTACCAGTTATAAGGGGACGGGTCTTGGCATGGCCATATGCAAACGTATTATGGACTATATGCAGGGCACAATAGAAGTTAAGACTGATCCGGGCGAAGGCAGTGAATTTACGGTTAAATTTCCGTTGGATATATATGAGGAAGATACCGTGGCTGATGAGAATGCAGAAAATGACGATTTTGCAGGATATAAGATTCTCATTGCGGATGATAATAATATGAATCGTGAGATAACACAGTTTATGGTTGAGGAACTTGGTGCCAAAGCGGTAACCGTATGTAATGGAGAGGAAGCACTTGATACATTCCGAAAGTCAGAAGTGGGTTGTTTTGATTGCATAATTATGGACCTTATGATGCCGGTGATGGACGGTTTTGCGGCATCAGAACGTATTCGTAATCTGGACAGGGAAGATGCGCACACGATACCGATCATTCCGCTCTCTGCAAGCTCTTCCGAGGAGGATATGGAAAAAGCGGTTGAATACGGGATGAATGGCTATCTCGTAAAGCCCGTAAGTATTGAATTGCTGAAACGTACTTTACAAAATATGATATAAGTGCTAGTATATCAGCAGTTAAATATCAGCACTGGTAACAGGGACGTATGTTTTCGTGATACGAAGAAGTGGCAGCGGAGATGTAAGTCCCATTTGTATAATAGCTGATATAGGAAAGGAAAGAGATATAATGAATGGCTTGGTTATTATTCTGATCGGCATAGTGGTTCTTGCAGCCGCATATATTTTCTACGGAAGATGGCTTGCGCGCAAATGGGGTATAGATCCTAAGGCAAAGACACCGGCTTATACCAAGGAGGACGGAGTGGATTATGTCCCGTCATCCAAATTTACTGTTTTTTCACACCAGTTCTCGTCGATAGCGGGAGCAGGACCTGTTACGGGACCGATACTCGCGAGCGTATTCGGCTGGGTTCCGGTTCTTCTCTGGCTGTTAGTCGGAGGTATTTTCTTCGGAGCGGTACAGGATTTCGGTTCGCTCTATGCTTCCGTCAAGAACGAAGGCAAATCAATAGGAATGATTGTTGAGAAATACATAGGCAAGATAGGCCGGAAACTTTTTATGATTTTCTGCTGGCTGTTCACACTTCTTGTTATAGCGGCATTTACCGATATGGTTGCCGGAACTTTTAATGCAAAAGGCCTCGGCGACGGCGTTGCCGACGAACAGTTATTTGCCAATGCATCAGCGGGCTCGATATCAATGATGTTTATCGGAGTTGCGATTATCCTCGGTGTTATAATTAAATTTACCGGAGACAAGTTAAAAGAATGGATGAAAGCGATAATTGCCATCGCACTTCTTATCGGCATGTTTGCGCTTGGTATGAATCTGCCGATATATGCGACAAAACAGACATGGGTATTTATCGTAATGGCATATCTTTTCTTTGCATCAATATTGCCTATGTGGCTGATGATGCAGCCAAGGGATTATCTGACTACTTTCATGCTGCTCGGCATGATAGGCGGCGCGGTAATCGGTGTGTTAGTGGCTCATCCGTCAATGAATCTTAATGCGTTTAACGGTTTTAAGGTTAATGATTCATATTTGTTCCCGACACTGTTTGTAACCATAGCGTGCGGTGCCGTTTCCGGTTTCCACAGCCTTGTGTCATCAGGAACATCTTCAAAGACCGTAAGCAACGAGAAAGATATGCCGTTTATCGGCTTCGGTGCGATGCTTTTTGAGTCATTGCTCGGTATCGTGGCACTTGTTGTTGTAGGTTCGGTTGCCGTAAACGGCACGAAGCCTGACGGAACACCTTTTGCGATTTTCTCATCAGGTGTTGCCGGATTCCTTGAGAAGCTCGGCGTAAGCAATACTATCGCCACTGTATTCATGACGATGTGTGTATCGGCACTTGCCCTTACATCACTTGATTCCGTGGCGCGAATCGGAAGAATGTCATTTCAGGAGATTTTTGCCGGAGATTCAAAGAATCCTCTGGTCAAAATTCTTACGAATAAATATTTTGCAACGGTGATTACTCTCGGAATAGGTTATCTGCTTGCAATGGGCGGATATAGCAAGGTATGGCCGTTATTCGGTTCGGCTAACCAGCTCCTCGCGGCGCTTGTACTTATAACGCTTTCCGTATTCCTTAAAACGACCGGCAGAACAGGATGGACACTTTACGTTCCGATGTTTGCGATGCTCGCCGTAACATTTACGGCGCTTGTCCAGAAAACGATCGCACTCGTTCGTGCAATCGCTGCACACAGCGCGACATTCCTTTCGGAAGGTCTCCAGCTGATCATCGCGGCACTGCTTATGGTACTCGGAATATGCGTGGCAGTCGGATGCCTTAGAAAATTGTTTACCGCTAAGAAGCAGGAAGCATAAATTTATATCTGCGATTTATATGGCACAGTCAGTGAATGATAAATTCATTGACTGTGCTTTTTTATGTTGACAAACAGGTTGTTGTGATATATACTCGCACTAAAACATATTAAACCTAGTGAAACACTAGGAAATAAAACGGAGGAATTGCAATGTTATATATCCAGACGCCTAAATTATATATTAACGAACCGGGAAGCATTAAGGACTGCGGTAAATATATTGCCGGATACGGACACCGTGCATACATTATCGGAGGACGCAGGGCACTTGATATCGTAAGGGATGAACTTACACAGAGTCTTAAGGAGAACGGAATAGAATATGAATATTCTGTTTTTGAGGGATTTCCGTCCAACAATAATATAAGTACGTATGCGGATAAAATAAGGCAGTCCGGTGCGGACATTGTTATAGGTGCCGGCGGCGGAAGAGTAATGGATCTTACCAAGGCAGCGGGCTTTGAGGCCGGTGCGGCAATAGTCACGATTCCGACCATAGCGGCAACCTGTGCGGCATGGGCGGCACTGTCGGTCATATATACGGACGAAGGAGATTTTGACGGCTTCAGGCCGGCACAGAGATGTCCGGATATTATAATTGCTGATACTGATATCATAGCAGGAGCACCGGACAGATACATAAGAGCCGGAATAGTTGATACGATGGCGAAGTGGTATGAGACGGCACCGCGCCTTAATGAGCATCCAGACGAGCTTCCGCTTGACATATCGGTATACGGTTCAAAGCTTGCACTCGGTCTTCTGCTTGATAAGGGACTGCAGGTATCGCAGGCGGCGCGTAACGGAGTGAAAACGGATGATGCCAAGGCAGTTATTGATGCGATAATCTATCTTGCCGGATTTGTCGGAAGTTTTATCGGAGGACAGGCGTATGGCGGTTTTGCGCATCCGTTTTATCATTCTGCTAGAAGGATACCTGCGGTAAGGCAGAAACTCCACGGTGAGGTGGTTGCCTTCGGAATCCTTACGCAGCTTATATTGGAAAATCATACGGACGCCGAAGTCACGAAAGTCATAAAAGATTTTGATTTATTTGAAGAGGCTTTTACAGCGGTTGAGATAGGGCTTGCGGACGATAACGACAAGCGCATAGTGGCCGCAAGGATACTCGACACGTTTGAAGGAACGGTTATACCTGAAGAAAATAAGAATGTTGAATCAATAGTGCATGCTATGATACATGCGGACGAGCTTGTGCGTGCATACAGAAAGGAACAGTAAATATGTCAGTTGCAGAGAAGAGAAATGTCGGTAAATTAAATCTCTATGTCCCGGCGAGGACACTTGAATCAGTAAGCCGTGAGAACAATATAAGCATCGATTCGCTGCTTAAGCTTGCCGCGAACGAGAACAGGCTCGGATGCTCGCCGAAGGTGGCAGAGGCACTTATACAGGCACAGCCGGAGTACGCACTTTATCCGGATGTGATGATCACGAAATTAAGAAACAAACTGGCCGTAAAGCATAATGTGGAGCCGGCGGACATAGTATTCGGCAACGGTTCTTTTGAACTGATATCACTGCTTGCGGCGGCATATATTGACGAGGGTGACGAAAGTATTTATACGCCGGAACTGGCAGGTATCGCTCCGGAAGTGAAAGAGGAACCGGTAAAGGAAAAGACAACAAGAAGCAGAAAGAAAGCAGCAGACGCTGAATAAATTCCGCAAGAATCGCGATAAACAAATAAAGGTTTAGGTTGTTATCAATCCCATAAAATAACAACTTAAACCTTTTTTTATGACTCTAAAAGCTTGGAGCAGTACATTGCTCATTCTATGTTTCTCTTTTGCGGCATGGGCGCAAAAAGGCAATAGCTACTTGGAAAAGCCGCTTCCGCAAGGCTGGGGAACCGGCACTGCCCATACCATTCCCGGAGACGATAATCTGTTCGGCAGCCAAATACAGCCGGTAGACAATAAATGGTGGAAAGCCTTTGGCGATCCGATGCTCGATTCGCTGATAGCAGCGGCATCCGCCGGGAATTTTTCGGTGCTTTCAGCCATAGACCGCATGGATATGGCTAAAGCCAATTGGCGGATAGAGCGGGGGAGTTTCTTCCCTTCCGTTTCCCTGAATGGCGGATGGGCACGCCAACAAAGCAGCGGCAATGTAAGTGAAGCACCGCAATCCATAACCGGGGCATACAGCGCCTCGCTCAATGCAAGCTGGGAACTGGATATATTCGGCAGTATCCGGCAACGGGTAAAAGCGCAACGTGAAAATTTTGCCGCCAGCAAGGAAGAATATACCTCTGTCATGATATCGCTATGCGCGCAGGTAGCATCGGCCTACATCGGGCTGCGTGAATTACAGCAGGAATTAAATGTGGTCATCCGCAATTGCAATACGCAAGCCGCAGTGCTTGAGATTACCCAAGTGCGCTACAAGACCGGATTGGTTTCCAAACTGGATGTGTCTCAAGCCAAGTCTGTATATTACAGTACCAAAGCGTCTGTTCCCCAACTGGAGGCAGGTATCAATCAATATATCACCACTCTGGCCATTCTGCTCGGAACTTATCCCCAAGACCTTCGTCCCACATTGGAGCAGAACGGCAAACTTCCCGACTATATGGAACCTGTAGGCATAGGTATTCCTGCCGACTTGCTGCTCCGTCGTCCGGATATCCGGCAGGCCGAACGGCAAATCAACGCACAGGCAGCCCTGCTCGGTGCTTCTAAAAGCGATTGGCTGCCGCAGGTTTTCCTAAAAGGTTCCGTAGGATATTCTTCCCATGACCTGAAAGATTTCACCAAACGGAACAGTATGACGTTTGAAATAGCACCAAGCCTCAGTTGGACACTCTTCAACGGTACAAAACTGGTTAATGCCACCCGGTTGGCACGTGCGCAATTGGATGAGTCTATCCATCAGTTTAACCAAACCGTGCTCACAGCCGTACAGGAAACAGACAATGCCATGAACGGCTACCGCAATTCCATCAAGCAGATTGTAGCCCTGCGAGAAGTATGCAATCAGGGAGAGGAGACGTTGAAGCTGTCATTAGACCTCTATAAACAGGGGCTAACTCCTTTTCAAAATGTTCTGGATGCCCTTCGTTCATTGCTGGCTTATCAAAACCAACTGACGCAAGCACAAGGAAACTCACTGCAGGAACTCATCTCTCTCTATAAAGCATTAGGGGGAGGGTACGGAAACATCATTTCAGGATTATGATTTTAGGTACATCAGCCGCAAATCATAAATAAACATATATAATATATACATACTCAACTGAATTTAAACTGAACCATATATGAAAAATCAAATGTACATCGCCCTGCTTGCCCTACCTTTGTTGGCAGGATGCGGGAATAAAAAAGAAACGTCGCATGCAATGCCCGTACCGGAAATCAGTGTAGCCCGCCCAAGTGTGCAAAACATTACGCTTACCAAAAACTATCCCGGCTATCTGACTTCTGAAAAAACAGTGGATTTAGTGGGCAGAGTCAGCGGAACGTTGCAGACCATAGCCTATGCACCCGGCAGCCGGGTACGCCAGGGGCAGGTACTCTTCCAAATTGAGCCTACTGTTTATCAGGATAATGTGAGGCAAGCGGAAGCCGCTTTGAATACGGCACGTGCCAATCTTGAATATGCACAGAGTAATTATGCGCGCATGCAGGAAGCTGCAAAAACAGATGCCGTCAGCCAGATACAGGTATTGCAATCCAAGTCGGATGTAGCTACTTCGCTGGCAGCGGTAAGCAATGCCGAAGCTGCATTAAATACGGCACGGACCAATTTGAGTTACTGTACGGTACGTGCTCCGTTCAACGGAACAATCAGCCGCAACCTTGCAGATGCAGGAAGCTATATAAACGGCAGCGTACAACCTGTAACTTTGGCCACTGTCTATAAAGACGATCATCTGTACTCTTATTTTAATGTAGCCGACAATCAATGGCTTGCCATGTTATTGCAGCAAGGAGACAGCATTCCCAAACAGGTTAACGTCAGCCTGGGGAAAGACGGCATACTGAATTACCCGGCACAGTTGGATTATCTGTCGCCCAATGTAGACTTGAACACCGGGACGCTGAATATCCGTGCCCGGCTGGATAATCCCAAAGGAATCTTGAAGAGCGGGCTTTATGTTAGCATCACGCTGCCTTACGGAAAACAGAAAAACGCAATCCTGATACCCGATGCTTCTATCGGCACAGACCAGTTGGGCAAATACGTGTACGTAGTCAACGACTCGGACATCGTACACTACCGTCACATCGAAACAGGACAACTGATAGGTGACAGTCTGCGCCAGATAAAACAAGGACTTTCCCCGCAGGAGCGGTATGTGACGAAAGCCCTGATGAAAGTCAGAAACGGCATGCGGATAAATCCCGTTCAATAATCCACACTGTATATATAACCATTCAAAACCAAAGAATCATGTTTTCAAAATTCTTCATAGACCGTCCCATATTTGCAACCGTACTGGCACTGCTCATCATCGTAGCGGGACTGGTCACACTGGGTATTCTGCCCATTGCGCAATATCCGGACATAACACCTCCTACGGTGCAGGTGAGCGCCGTTTATCCCGGAGCCAATGCACAGACGGTAGCTCAAACCGTCGGTATTCCTATCGAACAGCAGGTCAACGGAGTGGACGGAATGCTTTATATGTCGTCCAACTCATCCTCATCGGGGGCGTATTCGCTCACTGTCACTTTTGCAGTAGGCACAGATATCGACATGGCCACCGTACAGGTACAGAACCGCGTCAGCGTAGCACAGTCATCGCTGCCTGCTCCCGTAGTAGTGCAGGGGGTTACGGTGCAGAAGCAGTCCAGCAATATCGTTATGTTCCTGACCATGAAGTCCGACAACAAAGATTACGACGGTCTTTACCTCAGCAACTATGCCAAACTGAACCTCGTAGACCAACTGACCCGCGTGCCCGGTGTGGGTGCAGTCAACGTAATGGGGGCAGGGGACTATTCCATGCGTATCTGGCTCGACCCTGCCGCCATGCGCATCCGCAATCTCTCACCGGCTGATGTGTATCAAGCCATTCAGACGCAGAATGTAGAGGTCAGTGCCGGCAACGTAGGACAACCCATCGGAAATGAGAACAAGAATGCCTATCAATACAGCCTGACTGTAAAGGGGCGGCTCACTTCACCCGAAGAGTTCGGTAACATTATCCTCCGTACGGAAAGCGGCGGGCGGATTCTCCGTCTGCGTGACGTAGCCCATATAGACCTGGGATCGGCATCTTACAGCGTTGTTTCCCAACTGGACGGAAGGCCTACGGCTGCCATCGCCATCTACCAGCAACCGGGCAGTAATTCACTGGATGTATCGACGGGCGTCAAAGCGAAGATGCAGGAATTATCGCAGAATTTTCCGGCAGGTGTACAATATAATGTAACGCTCGATACAACAGACGTTATCCATGCATCCATTGATGAAGTAATGGTAACTTTCTTTGAAACAACGCTATTGGTAGTGCTGGTAATCTTCCTTTTTCTGCAGAATTGGCGGGCTGTCATCATTCCTTGTATCACAATTCCCGTTTCACTGATCGGCACGTTGGCAATCATGTCATTATTCGGTTTCTCTATCAATACTTTAACGTTGTTCGGGCTGATATTGGCGGTTGCCATCGTGGTGGACGATGCCATTGTGGTCGTGGAAAACTCCACACGTCTGTTGGATACGGGACGGTACACCGCCCGGCAAGCCGTAACCGAAGCAATGGGAGAGATTACAGGCCCCATTGTGGGAGTAGTGCTGGTGTTGCTTGCCGTATTTATCCCTACCATGCTTGTCAGCGGGATTTCGGGACAATTGTACAAGCAGTTTGCCTTGACCATTGCTGCCAGTACCGTGCTAAGCGGCATCAACTCACTGACGCTGACGCCCGCACTCTGCGCATTGATGCTCCAACCCACCAAACCCTCGAAATTCCCTCTGTATAAAGGTTTCAACCGTCTGTATGACAAGACACAAGGAATGTATGACAAAACAGTGGGCTATCTGCTGCAAAGACCTTTTGCCGCAGTGATTTCATACGCTGCATTTACCATAATCGCTGTGTTGCTGTTCGTTAAGTGGCCCTCTACTTTCATACCGGAAGAAGACGACGGATATTTCCTCGCTGTTGTGCAACTTCCACCCGCATCGAGCCTGGAGCGCACGCAAGAGGTGGGGAAACAAATAAACGCTCTGCTCGACACCTATCCCGAAGTAAAGGATTACATCGGCATATCCGGCTTTTCCGTTATGGGTGGCGGAGAGCAGAGTAATGCCGCTACCTACTTCGTAGTCCTGAAAAACTGGGATGAGCGTAAGGGGAAAAAACACACGGCAGCGGCCATTGTCGATCGTTTCAACATGGAAGCCTATGGTATTCAGGAAGCTGAGGTCTTTGCAATGGTTCCGCCTGCCATTCCGGGGCTGGGCGCTACCGGCGGACTGCAACTGCAATTGGAAGACCGTAACAATCTCGGCGCCACCGAAATGCAGCGTGCCGTGGAAACTTTAATGGAAAATTACCGCAATTATCCGGCTTTGGCATCCGTCAGCAGCCAGTATCAGGCCAATGTCCCCCAATATTTCCTGAATATAGACCGCGACAAAGTGCAATTGATGGGCATACAGTTGAACAGTGTTTTCACGGCTTTAGGGTATTATATGGGAGAAGCCTACGTTAATGATTATGTACAGTTCGGACGTATATATCAGGTGAAGCTGGGTGCTGGCGACCGTGCCCAACGCATTATCGACGACGTCCTCAAGTTAGGCGTACCCAATGCTTCGGGAGAAATGGTTCCTTTCTCTTCCTTCACACAGATAGACGAGCAACTGGGTATGGACCAAATCAACCGGTATAATATGTACTCTACCGCATCCGTCACCTGCAATGCAGCCCCGGGAAGCAGTTCCGGAGAAGCCATCAAGCAAGCGGAAAACTTGGTAAAGACCCAACTCGGCAATGAATTCGGCTATGAATGGACTTCCGTTGCCTACCAGGAAACGCAGGCAGGAACCACCACTACCGTAGTCTTTATCATGGCGTTGTTAGTGGCCTTCCTTGTACTTGCCGCACAGTATGAAAGCTGGACAAGTCCGGTGGCAGCAGTAATGGGAATTCCGGTGGCATTACTCGGCGCAATGCTGGGTTGCTATGTGATGGGAACTCCGGTCAGCATCTATACGCAAATCGGTATAATCCTGTTAGTGGCGCTATCCGCCAAAAACGGTATCCTGATTGTGGAGTTTGCACGCGACTTCCGTGCACAGGGCAACAGTATCCGTGACGCCGCGTTCCAGGCAGGACATATCCGGCTTCGTCCCATTCTGATGACCTCATTGGCGTTTGTATTGGGAGTTATGCCGCTTCTGTTCGCCACAGGGGCGGGAGCGGGAAGCCGCGTCGCCCTTGGAGCGGCAGTGGTATTCGGTATGGCGCTGAATACATTGCTGGCAACGGTCTATATTCCCAACTTCTATGAGCTGATGCAAAAGCTGCAGGAAAAATTCGGAAAGAATAAGGGCAAATAAGGAAATGCAGTTTTTCTCTTTAAATTAATTTCATACATTTGTTGACTCGAACAAATGTATGAAATTAATAATATGAAGCTTAGATATACTTTGATAGGCGTGTTGTGTTTCAGCATAAACATCGTTCTACAAGCACAACAGCAGGCATTGGAAGGCAAAATTGCCGGTTTCCTTAAAGGGAAGAAAGCCACGGTCGGCGTAGCCGTACTGACAGACAAAGACGAAACCATACTGCACAACAACGAGGTGCACTATCCGCTTCTGAGCGTGTTCAAATTCCATGTAGCCCTGGCCGTATTGGATAAAATGAACAGAGAGGAAATCCCATTGAAACATATTGTTCATGTAAAAGCTTCCCAATTACAGCCAAATACCTACAGTCCGCTGCGGCAAAAGCATTCCGGTCAAGATCTGGATATATCATTGGGAGAGCTTTTACAATACAGCATCTCGCTAAGCGATAACAATGCCTGCGACATCCTCATAGAATATGCCGGTGGAATAGGGCATATTCATCAGTACATCAGGAAATTGGGTATCAATGATTTCAATTTGTCCGAAACGGAAGATTCCATGCACCGGAATCCCCAAAAGGCATACGCCAATTGGAGCACGCCCTCTGAAATGGTACGGTTACTGAAAATGGCTGATGAGAAAGATTTATTCGCCCCCGTGTACCGGGACTTCCTTTGGAAAACTATGACAGAAACAGCCACAGGAAGCAACAAACTAAAAGGCTTATTGCCTTCCAATACGGTTGTGGGGCATAAAACCGGTTCTTCCGATCGTAATTTGAAAGGCGTGAAGATGGCGGATAATGATGCCGGAGTAGTAATCATGCCCGGTGGCAAGAAGTATTATATCGCTGTCTTCGTAACGGACTCAAGTGAAACGGACGAAGAGAATGCCGCCATCATCGCACACATTTCCCGGATGGTATACGACGAAATGAAGTAGGAAAGAGTGGGGGAAGTGCATCTTTTTTGCTATCGTGTTTACATGGTTGCCGTTCTTTTCAATCCCCTCAGGAAGGTGTTCTGAAAGGGGATGTAATGAGTTAGGGAGTGAAAGACAATGAATCAGGGAGTGAATGCCTTTCACTCCCTGATTCATTACGGTTCATTCAGCCGGTAAAATCAGAGGCTTGCGTAGTCTGGAATATCTTGTAAAAAAGTATAACTGTTCTGTTCGTAATCCATACGGCAGCAATAATGCCGGATACCGTTACTTACTATCAGATAGTCCACTTTCAACACCATGTTGTAACGGGTAATCTGGTCGAAGACCTTCTGAGTGATTTCCACCTCGGGAGCCTTATATTCCACAATCATGCGTGCCGTAAGGTCACGCCTGTAAAGAACTGTATCGCAGCGCTTTTTAGTACCGTTCAACTGCACCTGCACCTCGTTTGCCATCAGTGCCTGCGGATAGCCCTTATGCGTCATGAGAAAATGTACGAAATGCTGCCGCACCCATTCTTCCGGGGTCAAGGCAACGTATCGGCGGCGGATAACATCGAAAATACTTCTTTTTCCATCCCTTGTAATAATCTTGGCTTCAAACGCCGGCAGGTTCAGTGAGAACATTCTATTTTAATTTCTTGTTTTTACTTTTTTATTGTATTTTTGTGAGTTAAATAATCGTTCCCTAACGGTTTTACGGAACAAATTTAATGAAATCTTATGAAAACAAAAGAAGAAATCGTAGCTAATTGGCTGCCCCGTTACACAAAACGTAACCTGGAGGATTTTGAAGAGTATATTCTGTTGACCAACTTCAACAAGTATGTCGAAATTTTTGCCGAAAAATTCAATGTTCCCATACTAGGCAGGGACGCTAATATGATTTCGGCCAGTGCGGAAGGAATAACGATCGTAAACTTCGGAATGGGAAGCCCCAATGCCGCCATCATCATGGACTTATTAAGTGCCATTCAGCCCAAAGCATGCCTGTTTTTGGGCAAGTGCGGAGGCATCGACAAGAAAAACAGGATAGGGGATCTTATCCTTCCAATCGCCGCCATCCGCGGTGAGGGTACTTCAAACGACTACTTCCCGCCGGAAGTTCCTTCACTGCCGGCTTTTATGCTGCAACGTGCCGTTTCTTCCGCCATTCGCGACCATGCCCGCGATTACTGGACCGGTACTGTATATACCACCAACCGCCGTATTTGGGAACACGATGAGGACTTTAAGGAGTATCTCAAAAAAACCCGTGCCATGGCAGTCGATATGGAGACGGCAACCTTGTTCAGTTGCGGCTTTGCCAATCATATCCCCACCGGAGCTTTGTTGCTGGTGTCCGACCAACCGATGATTCCGGAAGGCGTCAAAACCGATAAAAGCGATAACATAGTAACCCAAAACTATGTAAAGGAACATGTTGAAATCGGCATTGCATCTCTGCGCATGATTATTGATGCGAAGAAAACCGTAAAACATCTGAAATTCGACTGGTAAAACCAAGAAATATGGCCAAGCAAGAAATTACGTGTGATGATATCTTAAGGGAACTGAAAGCCGGGCAATATCGTCCCATCTATTACCTGATGGGCGAAGAACCGTATTACATCGACCTCATCTCGGATTATATAACGGACAACGTACTGAATGAAACCGAAAAAGAATTCAACCTCACCGTTGTATATGGCGCAGATGTGGACGTGGCTGCAATTATCAATGCCGCCAAACGCTATCCCATGATGTCCGAGCACCAAGTGGTAGTAGTGAAGGAAGCACAGAACATACGCAATATAGACGAGCTTTCCTACTACCTTCAAAAACCCTTGCTATCTACAATATTGGTAATATGCCACAAACATGGCGTATTGGATAAAAGGAAAAAACTCGCAGCTGAAATAGAGAAGTCGGGCATACTGTTTGAGTCCAGGAAAGTGAAAGAGTCCCAACTGCCGGCATTTATCACATCCTATATGAAACGTAAAGGAATAGACCTTGAACCGAAAGCCACTTCCATGCTTGCCGACTTCGTAGGGACAGACCTCAGCCGCCTTACCGGAGAACTGGAAAAACTGATTATTACACTTCCAAAAGGTCAGACACGTGTCACCCCCGAACAGATAGAACGCAACATAGGAATCAGCAAGGATTATAATAACTTTGAACTCCGCAGCGCCATCGTGGAAAAGGATGTTCTAAAGGCTAACAGAATAATAAAATATTTTGAAGAAAATCCGAAAACCAATCCGATTCAAATGACTTTATCTTTACTTTTCGGATTCTTTTCCAATCTGATGCTGGCCTATTATGCCCCCGAAAAATCGGAGCAAGGCATCGCAGCATTCTTAGGTCTGAAGAGCCCGTGGCAGTCCCGCGAATATCTAAATGCCATGAGGATGTACAATGGAATAAAAACCATGCAGATCATCGGAGAGATACGATATACAGATGCCAAGTCTAAAGGAGTAGGAAACCCTTCCTTAAACGATAGCGACCTTTTACGGGAATTGGTCTTTAAAATCCTGCATTGATTTTCTCATTCCATATCTTTTTAATAAAAGAAGAAAATACGAAAATGATTCATTTATGTGGCATTTTATCATATTTAGAGGGATTTTCCCCCTTTTTTTCTATTTTCATGATTTATCCGGCAATTAAATATACACATAATATACTATAATACAGTATAATACATTCAAAATAAGCCTCTGAGAATCGTTTCTTTTCAATCATTCGGGTATTTATATTGAAATAAAGCAAAGAATTTATTGTTGACCTTCATAAGACTGATAACATAGAGTCGCTTCCCAATTTTGTCACCAATTTTCTTTTAGAATCGAGTATTACTTTACCAGGATTTATAAACCGGATAGAGGAATAGTTGTACTATACAACTATGAAGCATTACAAATGTAATACACGGCGTTCACAAATATTATATATTACAAAGCTAAATATATTACATGTATACATAATAGATGATTAACACTTTTGTAAATAGGGATGTTTACGTCTATTATATACATTATTACATCTTTATCCAATGAGCAGTTAACAGCATATTAATCGTAGTATATATCATTATAAATCTGATATATACAACTATTTATTAGACTTTTAAATTATAAACTTAAGAAATAAACGTCAAAACATTTGTAATACCTGTAATACTCCCATTATAATACAATATATAAAATTGCAAATCAGTATAATAGCATATTTTATTAAAGCTAATATTAGAGATGTTTTTCATGAAAAATAACCTCTTTACAAATATAAGCTTGACATAAGTAAATTTGCTAATTACGATTGTAAATTTTAAAATGTTACACTCGTAATTTGTTTTTGTAAATCCTATTATTTACTTTTGTAATCGGATTTAAAGACTTATACAATTGTAATAATATCTACGCCATGAGTATAAAGGATAGATTTAAGATGATAATGGACAGGGAACAGTTAACTGCCGGAGCATTTGCCGAAAGTATAGAAGTAGCTCAAGCCACTATTTCCCATATATTAGCCTCCCGTAATAATCCAAGTACAGAAGTTATTCTGAAACTTCACAAGCGGTATAATGACATCAACCTTGAATGGCTGCTAACAGGAAAAGGAAACATGAGCAATAATTCTCCATCCGTTGAAAACAACGGATTCGACTATCCTTTATTTGCTGACAATCCGGAAAATCCGTCCAATGAGCCAAGCACTCCGGAAAATCGCAAGGAAATCGCGTTAGAAGCTCCAGTAAACACGCCTAAAGAGATTGTAAAACAAGAAATTATCTATAAAGAAAGACCGCCTAAAAAAATAACAGAAATAAGAATTTTCTTTGATGATAATACTTATGAAACATTCAAACCGGAAAATTAAGAGGCAACTACGGCTATTTGCACAAATTCCCGTATCTTTGCAGTCAAAAGATAATCCTTCTTTATAGATAATATGAAAAAATATATTTTAGATCTGACAGTGACCGAGAACGTCCGACTGCATGCCAATTATGCGCTGCTGAAATTGACTTCCCCGTCCCTGCTCCCGGAAATGCTTCCGGGACAATTTGCCGAAATTCGCGTAGACGGTTCACCCACTACTTTCCTGCGACGCCCTATCTCTATTAATTATGTAGACAAACAACGGAATGAGGTGTGGTTTCTAATCCAACTTGTAGGAGATGGAACCAAGCGATTAGGAGCGGCAAAACAAGGAGATATAATCAATGTGGTACTTCCACTGGGAAACAGCTTCACAATGCCTGAAAAGCCTTCGGATAAGCTCTTATTAGTAGGTGGCGGCGTAGGTACAGCACCGATGTTGTATTTAGGCGAGCAATTGGCGAAAAACGGAAGCAAACCCACCTTCTTATTAGGTGCCAGAAGCGATAAAGACTTGTTGCAATTGGAAGATTTTGCTGCCTATGGAGATGTATATACCACCACGGAAGACGGCAGTCATGGCGAAAAAGGATATGTCACCCAACATTCTATATTGAGCAAGGTGAACTTCGAACAAATATATACCTGCGGTCCTAAACCAATGATGATGGCTGTAGCCAAATACGCCAAAAGTAAAGGCACTAATTGTGAAGTGTCTTTAGAAAACATGATGGCATGCGGCATAGGCGCTTGCTTATGTTGTGTGGAAAATACCACAGAAGGTCATTTATGCGTATGTAAAGAAGGTCCGGTTTTTAATATAAACAAACTATTATGGCAGATTTAAGTGTAAACATTGGTGAATTGCAAATGAAAAATCCGGTGATGACAGCATCCGGAACTTTTGGATATGGTGAAGAATTCGCCGATTTCATCGATATATCGCGAATAGGTGGTATAATTGTAAA
>ENA-USUJ01001347-USUJ01001347.1-human-gut-metagenome-genome-assembly--contig:-NODE-1347-length-20987-cov-9.902917_pt1 | contig 20987 bp, 17 predicted proteins | sample MGYA00250061_ERZ773398 | MGnify/ENA primary metagenome ERZ773398 (study PRJEB29103, sample SAMN06111992) | human gut metagenome | biome: human gut; feature: ankylosing spondylitis patient; material... | reverse complement strand
TGAATTTATCAAGAAAATGGCTTTATTTTACGTAGATCAAGAAGTTATGGATCATGATGACTTTTTAGAAATTGCTAAAAAATTAGATGAAGCAAATGGTGTGACTAAATATACTGATTTAGCAAAAACTATCTTTGAGGATAGTCTAGTAAATCCTAAAGATTTAGTGGAATTTGAACAATGCATGAAAACAATTATGGAATGTCAAACTGATTTATCAAGAATTAGATTGTATAACAAAGCCTTAGAAACTAATGACATAGATGACATTAGAAATTTTGAAAATGTTCGTAAAGATCATGTTAAAATATTGCCCCGGGAGGAATAAATGTTAGACGAAATTTTATATAAAGAACAATTGGATCAAGTAAAAGAATACGTCAAGAAAAATCAATATATTTCGCTTACAAAAATTACTGAAATATTTGGTAGTGATACAAATGATGAACTTTTAGATGATATCGTTGAATACCTTGATAATGCGGGAGTTGAAATCACTCGTGACAGTGAAGAAGTACCTAGCGAAGAAGAACTAATGACTGAAATTGTTGATGACGATTTCGAGGCTTTCGTTGAGGACTTAGAAACTGATGATGAGTTAGATGAGCTTGCTACAGCGGTTGATAGCGAAATAAAAGTATCAGATTTTGAAGATATTGTTTCATCGGGCTATTCAGCTGATGACCCTGTAAAAATGTACTTACATGATATTGGCCAAATTGACTTATTAACAATTACTCAAGAATCAGAATTTGCGAGAATGTATCAAGAGTCTTTAATGTGCCAAGAAAAAATCAATTCTTATAAAAAACAAGGTAAACAAATACCTGAAGAAGAAATGAAAGAGTTACAAAAGAAGATTGCGGATGGAGAAGAAGCTCGTAAGATTTTAATTGAATCTAATTTAAGATTAGTTGTTTCCATTGCTAAAAGATATTTAGGACGTGGTTTACTATTACTTGATTTAATTCAAGAAGGTAATATGGGTTTAATGAAAGCAGTTAATAAATTTGACCCAACTAAAGGCTTTAAATTCTCAACATATGCAACTTGGTGGATTAGACAAGCAATTACTAGAGCTATCGCCGATAATGCACGTACTATCCGTATTCCTGTTCATATGGTTGAAACAATCAACAAACTTGTTCGTACAACAAGAAGATTAACTCAAGAAAAAAGACGTGAACCTACGCCTGAAGAAATTGCGGCAGAAATGAAGATATCTGTTGAAAAAGTTCAAACTATTCAACGTATAGCTCAAGAGCCTATTTCTTTTGATGCGACAGTTGGTGAAGATGACGATTCAAGCTTAGGAGATTTCATTGACGATAAAGATACATTAAATCCACTTGAATATACCGAAAATATGATTTATCGTGAAGAAATTGAAAAAGTGTTACAAACTCTAACACCACGTGAAGAAAAAGTAATTAGACTTCGTTATGGCTTAGATGATAATAGACCAAGAACCCTTGAAGAAGTTGGTAAAGAATTTGGTGTTACTCGTGAAAGAATTCGTCAAATTGAAGCAAAGGCTATTAGAAGATTACGTCATCCAAGTAGATTAAAACGTCTTGAACAACATCGTATTAAATAAGAATAAAAACACAAATGCAAAGCATTTGTGTTTTAACAAAGAGGTTATATGCTATCAAAAAGATTAAACAAAGTATTGACCTACATTAATAACACTGATAAATTAGTAGATGTAGGATGTGATCATGGTTATTTAGCCATTGAAGCGATTAATAAAGGAGTAAAACTAGTACAATTAGTTGATAATAAAACCATGCCCCTTGATTGTGCAAAACATAATCTTGAAAAACTAAATAGATTACAAGATGTAGAAGTAATCTTTACGCTTGCCAGTGGTTTGACGAAGATTGATGATAGAATCAATGTTGCAACCATTTGTGGAATGGGTGGCGATTTAATTGCCCAAATAATTGAAGAATCTTTTGAAAAGGCAAAAGCACTAGATTCCTTAATATTACAAGCTAATACAAAAGTTGAACATTTAAGACTATATTTAATAAATAAAGGATTTACGATAATTGATGAGTCATTTATTAAAGATAAAAATAAATATTATCCGATAATTGTGGCTAAATACAGTGGGGCAGTCTCAAAATTAACAAGTACACAAATTAAGTATGGTCCTATTATATTAATTAAAAAAGAAGACGATTTTATTGATTATCTTAACAATAGACTTGTTCACTTAAATAATATTTGTAAAAATAATCAAAAATTACTTAATGAAATAAAAGAAATCGAGGAAATAATGAAAGATGAAACTTGCGGAAATAATTAAAATATTACAAGAGAAATATTCACCCGAACTTGCAAGCAGTTTTGATATTGGAAAAATAGGTTTACAATTTGGAACTGCTAATGCGGAAGTAAAAAAAATTATGGTTGCCCTAGATGGCACTAGCGCTGTTGTCGATGAGGCAATTGAAAATCATGCTGATTTATTATTAACTCACCATCCATTTATGTTTAATCCAATGCTATCATTAAATTATGATAGTCCATTTGGAGTAAAAATGTTAAAAGTATTTAAAAATAAGTTAAACATCTACGCGATGCATACAAATTTTGATACCGCAGTAGATGGTATGAATGATATGCTTGCTAGAAAATTAAATTTAGCAAATGTTCATGCCCAAAAAGAAGAAATAGATGGCAGTTGCTTCTTAAGAATTGGAGATACTACTCCTATGGATTTAGAAGAATATGTTCAAATAGTGTTAGAAAAACTAAATGAACCCGGCGCAAGAGTAGTTGGTAATCCTTCTAAAAAAATAAAAAAAGTCGGCATCGTTGGTGGTGCTGGTGCCAGTGAACTAATGCTTGCTAAAAATTTAGGATGCGATTGCTTGATAACAGGTGAAATTAGACATAATAATGCAATTGATGCAATTGAAAATAATTTTGCCATTATTGAGGTAAGCCACAGTATTGAAGCATTATTTAAAGAATACATAAAAAAAGAATTAGAACAAATCTTAGATGGTGTAGAAATAGTTACATCAAAAGTAGAAAAAGATCCATTTAGATGGATCAGTAAAAAATAAAAAAGCCCTTTGAGGCTTTTTTTACTACTCTTCTACGATAGCGCTAACAGGGCAGTTTTCTTCGCAAACGCCGCAATCAATACATTGATCAGCGTCGATTACATAGATGTCGCCTTCTGCTATGCATTCTACAGGGCAGTTTGCAGAACAAGTTCCACAAGCAATACAAGCATCTGTAATTTTTCTTGGCATATGTTGTTCCTCCGTATTTTAGATTAAAGATAACTAGATTATAGTAAAAAAATAAAAAAAAGCAAGGAATGTGCTAATTATTTTACTTTTCTTAAGATGGCATTTAACTTGAAATGTTGACAAACATTTGGTATAATTCTAGCAGATTCGATAGAAAGGAGACTTAAACTATGGTAAAATGGTTTTGGTTATTAATTGTTGGCGTTAGTTGTTTAATCGTTGGTTTTATTATTGGTTTCTTTGTAATTCGTTCAGTATTTACTAAGCAACTTGAAAAAAATCCACCAATTAATCGTGATATGATTCGCGCAATGTTCATGCAAATGGGAAGAAAACCTTCTGAGAAAGATATTACACGTGTAATGAATTCAATGAATCAGTATAAATAAAAACGTAGGCACTAGTTTGCCTACATTTTTTATACTTATTTTTCCTTCTTAGAGAAGTCGATTTTATTTTCTTCACCTTTTATTAATCTCATAATATTTGAGCGGTGCTTATAAACAATTAAAACAAACATCAGTGATATCATAACGAGAAGAGGAATATCTTTAATACCTAAAATAAAATAACTTACAATTAGCATAAGCGAAGCAAGCATTGAAGATATTGATACAATTTTTGTTATTAAAAAGACAATAATAAAAGTTAAAAAAGCGATAACTGATATTTGCCAACAATATAGAACCATTACCCCCGCAAAGCATGATATTCCTTTTCCACCCTTAAACTTTAAAAATACCGGAAAAAGGTGACCAATTATGGCAAGTATACCATAAATTAGGGGATGAATCAAATAAGTTGGATAATCAGCAGGCCAATTTATTATATATTTAGTAATTATAATAGGAATAGCACCTTTAGAAAAGTCTAAAATGAAAACTAAAATCCCAAGAGCTGGTCCTAATACTCTTAGAGCATTAGTTGCCCCAATATTGTGACTACCATAATTTCTAATGTCAACGCCTTTTAATTTACCTATTAAAATACCAAAGGGAATTGAACCTAGTAAATATGAAAAAAACATTAAACATATAGGTAAAAATACTTTCATGATATGCCTCCTAGTTGATGCGTCTAATTATACTATTTTTTGCTTTTTTTTTCAAATAATAGTTCTTTTTTTTATTTATCGAATAATGTAAAATTTGGTCAAATTGTTAATTTATCTATGATTTAGTTAGATTTTTTAACTATTTTTCTTGCAAAATATTTTTTGTTGTGTTATAATGAAAATAATGTTTGAAAAAAGGAGTGATGCAAATGGCTAAACAAACAAATGTTTATAATGAAGATTCCATTCAGGTTTTACAAGGGCTAGAGGCAGTTAGAAAAAGACCTGGTATGTACATTGGATCAACCGATGCAAGAGGATTACATCATTTAGTTTGGGAAATTGTTGATAATGCGATAGATGAAGCATTATCTGGCTATGGCTCACAAATAATCGTTAATATCCATAAAGATAATAGTATAGAAGTTATCGATAATGGACGTGGTATTCCTACTGGTATTCACAAAGTAGAAAAACGTCCTACCCCAGAAGTAATTTTCAACACTCTTCATGCCGGAGGTAAATTTGACGCAGAAGGGGGATATAAAGTATCAGGTGGTCTACACGGCGTTGGTTCAAGTGTTGTTAATGCTCTTAGTGAGTGGCTTACTGTAACAATTTATCGTGATGGTAAAATCTATAACCAAACTTACCGTAATGGTGGTAAAATTATAGAAAAACCACGTAATTTAGGTGATACCAAAAGAACTGGTTCAACTATTCATTTTAAACCAGATCCTAAGATTTTTTCATCAACAATCTTTGAATATAAGACTATTTCACAAAGACTTAAAGAATCGGCATATTTAATAAAAGGTTTAAGAATTGATTTAAATGACTTAAGAACTGGTAAGTCAGAAAGTTTTCATTTTCAAAATGGTATTGTTGAATTTATCAAATCACTTACGGTTGGAAAAGAAGCACTTTATGAACCAGTGTTCTTGAGTGGTAATATGTACAAGATTAATGTTGAAGCTGCCTTAGTATATTGTGAAAAAACTTACAATGAAAATATTCTTTCATTTGTTAATAACATTCGTACACGTGATGGTGGAACTCATGAAGTAGGTTTTAAATCTGCAATTACTAGAGCCTTTAACGATCATGCTAGATTAATTGGTGCATTGAAAGATAAAGATATAAATTTAGATGGTGCTGATATTAGAGAAGGTCTTACCGCTATAATTTCTATCCGTGTTCCTGAGGATTTACTACAATTTGAAGGGCAAACTAAAAATAAATTAGGAACTCCTGAAGCTAAACCGGCGGTTGAACAAGTAGTATATGATCAAATGAAGGCATATCTTGCGGAAAACGGACAAATTTCTGCTAACCTAATAAATAAAGCTATTAGAGCATCAAAAGCAAGAGAAGCAGCTAAAAAAGCTCGTGATGAAGTTAGAATGGTAAAACAAAAAACTTCAAAACCTGCTAACTTGTTAGGTAAACTTACTCCTGCTCAATATAAAAATCCAAGTAAGAATGAATTATTCCTAGTCGAAGGTGATTCAGCTGGTGGTACCGCTAAACAAGGTAGAGACCGTTCATTCCAAGCCGTTTTGCCACTTCGTGGTAAAGTTCTTAATACCGCAAAAACTAAAATTGAAGAAGTATTAAAAAATGAAGAAATAATGTCAATAATTAATGCGGTTGGAGCTGGTTTTGGAGCAGACTTTGATTATACTAAATCTAACTATAATAAAGTTATTATTATGACCGATGCCGATACCGATGGTGCCCATATTCAAATACTACTTATGACTTTTTTCTATCGTTATATGAAAGGTCTTGTTGAAAATGGTATGGTTTATATTGCCACACCGCCACTGTATAAGATTACATACAAAAATGTAGTAGAATATGCTTGGTCTGATGAAGAACTTCGTGAAAAAATTCAAAAAAAGAATGCCCAAATTCAACGTTATAAAGGACTGGGTGAAATGAATGAAAGACAACTTTGGGAAACTACTATGGATCCTGCTAGAAGAAGTCTTATTCAAATCAACATTGGCGAAGAAGGCGATGTTGAAAATAAAATTAATATTTTAATGGGTGATGATCCTGAACCAAGAAGGGAATGGATCGAAAATAATGTTGTATTTGATTCAGATGACAATTTTATATTAGAAGGAGATGATGAAGATGAATAATCCAAAAAATGCTTCTAAAAAAATTGACAAATTTGTTGAACATTATGTAATTGAAAATTTTGAAAACATCATGGGTGATAGATTTGGAAGATATTCTAAATATATCATTCAAGATCGTGCTCTTCCCGATGTAAGAGATGGTTTAAAACCTGTTCAACGTCGTATCCTATATTCAATGTTTAAACTTGGTCTTGCTTCTAACAAGCCTACTAAAAAATCAGCTCGTATTGTTGGTGATGTTATTGGTAAATATCATCCACATGGTGATACTGCTGTATATGATGCAATGGTCAGAATGAGTCAACAATTTAAAGTAATGCTACCACTTGTAGATATGCAAGGTAATAATGGTAGTATTGATGGTGACCCTGCTGCCGCAATGCGTTATACTGAAGCGCGTATGAGCAAGTATTCCGAACTAATGATTGAGGATTTAAATAAACATACAGTTGGATTTGTACCAAACTTTGATGATGAAGAGTTAGAACCAATCGTTTTGCCTTCAAAATTTCCTAATATCTTAATCAATGGTGCAAGTGGTATTTCTGCTGGTTACGCAACTGAAATTCCACCTCATAATCCTGGGGAAGTAATTGACGCAACGATTTATCGTATAAATCATCCAAATTGTACAACTGAAGAATTGATGCAATTCGTCCAAGGTCCCGATTTTCCTAGTGGTGGTATTGTCCAAGGTATTGACGGTTTACGTGATGCCTATGAAACTGGACGCGGAAAAGTAATAATTAGTTCAAAATATACTATTGATACTACTAAAGCAAATGATCCTAGAATTGTAATTACTGAAATTCCATATGATGTTAATAAAGCATTACTTGTAAAGAAAATGGGTGATGCATTACAAACCAAAAATGTTGATGGTGTTCGTGAAATTCTTGATAACACAAGTAGTGAAGGTTTACAAATCGACATTCATTTAAGAAAAGATGTAAATCCTGAAACAATATTAAACTTCTTATTAAAACAAACCGATTTACAAACAAGTTATAACTTTAACGTAGTTGCCATATCGCAAGGTCGACCAATGCAAATGGGACTTGCGGAAATACTAGATGCTTATATTGTTCACCAAAAAGAAGTTGTTACAAACAGAAGTAATTTCGAACTTGAAAAAGACTTGAAGCGTCAAGAAGTAGTTAAAGGGTTAATATCAATGGTATCAATATTAGATGCAGTAATTACAACTATCCGTAATTCGAAAAATAAAACTGATGCCAAAGAAAACATCATTTCAAAGTATGGTTTTACTGAATTACAAGCAGAAGCCATTGTTACATTGCAATTATATAGATTAACCAATACCGATATATTTGCATTAAAAACAGAAGAAAAAGAATTAGAAAATGATATTAAGCGTTTACGTCATATCTTATCTAGTGAAACTGCTTTATTAAAAACCGTAATTGCTGAATTAAGTAGAGTAAAGGAAATTATCGATTGCCCTCGTAAAACTTTAATTCAACATGAAATTACCGAAGTTGAAGTAAAAACAGAAGAGTTCATTGCAAAAGAAGATGTAATTTTAATGATTACCCATGATGGATATCTAAAACGTCTCAGCAAAAAAGCTTTCTTTGGGACAAATGAACCTACTAAATTAAAAGACGGTGACGTTATTACTGATTTATATGCAGTAGCAACAACTGATACTTTGATTCAGTTTACTGACCGTGGTAATTACATTTTCTTACCAATTCACAAGATTCCTGAATCTAAACATAAAGATCAAGGTATTCACATTAGTACTTTAATTGGTATGGAACCTAATGAAAAAGTTATTTTCTCATTCCCAGTTACTGACTTTAAAGAAGAAAAATATGTACTTCTTGCCACTAAGTCTGGTTTAATTAAACGTATTCAATTATCTAGTCTTTACGTTACAAGATATTCTAAAGCTCTAAAGGCTACTAAATTAAAAGATGATGATGCGGTAGTAAGTGCTGACGTTGTTAAGGGTAGCAATTATGAAGTTGTTATTGCAACTAAAGATGGCTTCATGAATAGATACGATGCATCAGAAGTTAGTGTTATTGAGCCTGCTTCATTTGGTGTTAAATCAATTGAGCTTAAGAATCGTCCAAACGATTACGTTGTCGGTGCTAAATATGTTAGTGAAAAAGACATTGTCTTGATCTTAACTAACCGTGGAAACATTAAACGTATGCGTCCTGAAGAAATCAATAAAGGTAAGAAGAATAACGTTGGTAAGATGTATTTGAAAGCAGTTCGTTCAAATATGCATGAGGCAATTGATTTAGAAGTAATTCATGCTAAGAATGCCAATTCAGATTTAGCATCTTATGTTTTCTGTGAAAAAGGCTTTGTTGAAATTGACTACACAGTCTTACGTACAGCTATTGCCGATAATGGTAAAAAGTTTGTAACCAACGATTTAGGTAAACCTTCTGAGATTGTAATATGCCGTAATGATGCGGATTTAGAATTGTAAAAAATATTTATCATTAATACAACTTGAAAATACAATTTATGGTATAATGTGGCAAGTGAGGTGAAATTATGTTCAAAATAGCCATTGATGGACCAGCCGGTTCAGGTAAATCAACAATTTCAAAAATACTTGCCCAAGAATTAGGCTTTGAATACATAGATACTGGCGCAATGTATCGTGCTATTACACTAAAAGCAATGCGTTTAGGTATTGATATGAATGATGAAAATGCCTATGGTTTTTTGAAAAATACTGAACTTGATATTTGTAATGGTCGTTTCATAATGGATGGTGAAGATGTTAGTGAAGCTATCAGATCAGTAGACGTTACTAACCAAGTTTCAACTCCTTCCAAAATTGGTTGCGTTCGTGATTTTCTTGTCGATTATCAACGCAAAATAAGCAATTCAAAAAATTGCATTATGGATGGACGTGACATTGGAACAGTTGTGCTAAAAGATGCACCACTGAAAATCTATCTAGATGCGACAGTACTATGTCGCGCTAAACGTAGAATGCTTGAAAGAGCAGAAAAAGGAATTGTTTTACCACTTGAAGAAACAATTCAAGAAATTGAAATACGAGATTGGAAAGATTCAACTCGTAAACACAGTCCTCTACGTTGTGCAGAGGATGCGGTAGTCATTGATAGTACCGATTTATCAATTGATGAAGTAGTTAGTCGGATTATACAATTAGTTAATGAGAGGAAAAACAAAATGAGTAAAAGCACTTACAAAGAAGGACAAATCGTAAAGGGTTGCATTATCAATGTTACTAAAGATGCAATCTATCTAATCTTAGGCGATGAAACAAAAGCTGTAATTTATAGCAATGACTTAAAAGACTATAATGAAGGGCAAAAGCTTTATAATATCTATCATGAAGGTGAAGAATTTGAAGCTACTGTTAAAAGTGTTACAAAAGACAAAAAGACAGGCGAACCACTTTGCATTTTGTCAACTAAATTAGAAGATGAAAAAGAGAAATTAAATCTATTTGAAGAAATTAAGGAAAAAGATGAAATTATTAAAGCGAAAGTTGTAAAAGTTACTGCAGCTGGTGCTGATTTAGATTATCAAGGATTTAAATTATTCTTACCTATCAAATTTATCGATTTAAAAGAAGAAGCATTAAAGAACTTAAGAGGTCAAATGCTTGATGTTATGGTATTATATGTAAATAAAGATCGTCTTCAAGTTACTGTTTCAAATGTAATGGCAATGAAAAAACAATATCGTCTTGCTAAAGAAGCTGCATATGCTGCATTAGCTGTAGATATGGTTGTAGAAGGTGAAGTTGTTAACGTTTTACCATACGGTGCTATCGTTAGTCTTGGTGAAGTAAGTGGCTTATTACATCAATCAGAAATAGATCATAAACCTGTTCGTAATGTTAGCAATAGATTAAAAGTTGGTGACAAAGTACAAGTTAAGATTATTGGCATTGACGGAAATAAAATTTCTTTATCAATGAAAGCACTTGTTAAACATCCTTGGGATGTATTAAAAGAACAATATCATGTTGGTGACGTATTTGAAGGTCACGTTGAAAAGATTATTCCTGCAGGTTTAATTATTAAACTTACTGATGATTATTCAGGTTTAATGCCAAGAAGTGAATATTCATGGTTCAGCAATGTTAAAATTGAAGATGAAGTAACTGAAGGTTCTACATTAACAGTTAAAGTTTTAAATATTGATGATGCTAAAAAACGTGTAAGTTTATCACACAAAGCTACATTAGATAATACTTGGGCAGATGTCCGTTTACATCGTGGCGACAAGATTATGGTTACAGTTGCATCTGTTAACGATCGTGGTGCATTAGTTAACTATAAAAATGTTCAAGGTTTCTTACCAGTAAATGAAGTAACTTCAACTAAACGTATTACACGTGTTGATGAAGTTTACCCAGTTGGTACTGAAGTAGAAGTAATGGTACAAGATTGCGATCCAAGCGTAGCTAAATTACGTGTAAGTTCAAAAGCAATTGAAGTTGCTAAAGAAAGAGAAAGCTTTGATAAATATTTTGCAGAACAAGCAAAAGAAACTCCAACAAGCACAATAGGTGACCTAATCGGCAACCTTAACTTAGACGATAAGGAAGAAAAATAGTCTATGAAAAGAGGTACAGTAGCGATTATTGGGCGTCCTAATGTTGGAAAATCAAGCCTATTTAACCGACTTTCTGGCGATAAACTAGCAATCACTGATGATGCTAGTGGTATTACCCGAGATCGCTTGTACACTAAATGCGAATGGCTAAATCAAGAATTTTCAATTATTGATACTGGTGGGATTGAACTTAAAAATGTTCCATTTATGGAAGAAATAAAAGCTCAAGCTCAACTAGCAATTGATGAGGCCGATGTAATAATCTTAGTAACTGATGGCAGAGTTGGTGTTACTAATGGAGATAAAGATGTTATTAAAATTCTTCATAAAAGTAAAAAACCTGTTATCGTTGCGGCAAACAAAATAGACGACGTAAAATTCATGGATAATATCTATGAATTTTATAATTTAGGCGTAGATGATGTTATTGCCGTGAGTGCATTACATGGAATTGGTGTTGGTGATTTACTCGATAAAGTAGTAGAATTATTACCAGAAAAAAAAGAAAAAAGATACGATGATGCGGTAGAATTTTGTATCATCGGCCAACCTAACGTTGGTAAAAGTTCACTTACTAATGCAATACTAGGAACTGAAAGAGTTATTGTTAGTGATATAGCAGGAACAACTAGAGACGCAATTGACTCAAAATTTACTAGAGATGGTAAAAATTACGTTGTTATTGATACCGCTGGTATTAGAAAACAAGGTAAGATATACGAAAATGCAGAAAAATATAGTGTTCTACGTGCAATTAAAGCAATTGAACGTTCGGAAGTAGTTTTATTTGTCTTAGATGGGACAAAAGAAATAGAAGAACAAGATAAACGTATAGCTGGTTATGCGGCAGAGTATAATAAAGCAGTTATTATAGTTGTCAATAAATGGGATGCTGTTGATAAAGACGAGAAATCAATGAAAGAATTTACAGAAAAAATCAGAAAGAATTTCTTATTTATCAGTTACGCACCAATTGTATTTGTTTCAGCGTTAAAGAATCAACGCATTCAAACTTTATTCGAACAAATAAAAATAGTATATGAAAACTACACTCGTCGTATTGCAACCAATGTATTAAACGATATAATACTTGACGCTTCAATAATGAATCAAGCTCCAATATTTAACGGAGATCGTATAAGAGTATATTATGGATCACAGGTTGATATTAAACCACCAACATTTGTTTTATTTGTTAATGATCCTAATTATATGCACTTTTCATATCAACGATATTTAGAAAACCGTTTTAGATCAGCATTTATGCTAGAGGGAACACCAATAAAGTTAATTTTAAGAAAGCGAGAAAATTAATGAGTAAAGTAACTGTTATAGGAGCTGGAAGTTGGGGTAGTGCTCTAACAAGAATACTAGGTGACAATAATAATGAAGTATTATTGTATGATAGAGATGAAAAGACAGTTGATGAAATTAATAATTTTCATACTAATATAAATAAATTACCTGTTGGTAAATTACCAGAGACAGTAAAAGCTACAACTGATGTTAAAAAAGCTATTGACTTTTCTGATATTATAGTTATTAGTGTGCCAACTAAAGTCTTAAGAACCGTTTTAGAACAAATTGCACACGTTATTACAACCCCTAAGCTTTTTGTCAATACTTCAAAAGGCTTAGAACCAGTTACATTCTTGAGAGTCTCAGAAGTTGTAAAACAAGTAATTGATAGTAAATACATTAAAGGGTTTGTAGCGCTTACTGGGCCATCACATGCCGAAGAAGTAATACAACAACTTCCAACAACAATTTGTTCGGTATCTGATAATCCAGATGATGCCAAACTTATCCAAAAATTGTTCAACAATTCTACCTATTTTAGAGTTTACACAGGCCATGATTTAATTGGCTCAGAATTATGTAGTTCAATAAAAAACGTATATGCAATTGCTTCAGGAATGCTTGAAGGATTGGGATATGGAGATAATGCTAGAGCTGGCCTAATATCTAGAGCTCTTGTTGAACTGCGTAGAATAGTTGTAGCTATGGGTGGAAAAGAAGAAACAATATATGGCTTAACTGGTGTAGGTGATTTAGTTGTAACAACGACATCACATCACTCTAGAAACTACCAAGCAGGGATAAAACTTGCAACTGGAAAAAATCTTGAAGAAACGATTGCTTCAATGGCTATGGTAGTTGAGGGTGCAAGAACTGCAGAAGCTATCTATAACGCTTCAAAAAAGATGAATTTAGAAACTCCGATTATTGATGCGGTATACCGCGTTATATATGAAAAAGAAGACGTAAATAAGGCTGTTTTAGAGCTTATGAGTCGTTCTTTAAAGGATGAATAGAGGAAAGATTGGTTATAAAACCAGTCTTTTTTTACTTAAAAATTAATTTTAATACAAAATTAATTGCAAAAGCTGATAATTGGTGTTATAATAAACTGGTAAAAATAGGAAAGGAATTTAAAAAAAATGTCAAAACTTTGTAAAAGAATACTATTAATTCTTGCAGTGTTTAGTTCATTTTTGACTTTATTTGCTTGTTCTGCAATTCAAATTGACACATACCACGTAGAACTTCCTCAAGATAAATATCAATTGAGAGTAGGTCAAGAAATTGAAGCTTTACCAATAGTTTCAAAAAATGGTCAAGAATGTGATTTAGAAGTATCATATCATTCATATGATGCTTCAATTGCAACTTATGTAGATGGCAAAATCGTTGCTTTAAAATCCGGAGAGGTGCGAATTAAAGTAACTTTAAAAAACAATTCAAAAGTTTATGCTACAGCTTTAGTTACTGTCGTAAACGATGATTCTTTAATTGTAGATTTCAATTATGAAAAAACAATGATTAAAGGAACTACTCAATTGTTAACTTATGAATTGTTGGTAGAAAAAAATCGAAAATTAACTTTTACATCAAGTAACGAAAATGTAGCTACTATCGATGAATTAGGAAACATCAAAGCAATCACAGTAGGTACTACAACAATCGAAACTGTTGTAAGCTCACTTTATGATGAAGGTGTTTCAAAAACTTACAAATTAGTGATTGAAGTAAAAGATTTAACATTCGCAATAAATTACGTACTAGATGGTGGTACTAATTCAGAAAATAATCCAAATGAATATGTACCTGAAAAATTACCATTGTTATTAGAAAATCCTACTAAGAGTGGATATAAATTTGTTGGCTGGTACGATAATGAAAATTTCACTGGCGAAGCTATAACTGAAATTTCAGCTGGCACAATGGGGGAGGTCACTATATATGCTAAATGGAATGCCCTTGATTATAGAATTTCTTATGAATTAAACGGTGGAACAAATGCAGAAAACCCTGATGGATATGATGTATCAGATCTTCCAGTTAGTTTACATGCTCCTAGTAGAACTGGTTACATTTTCAAAGGTTGGTATATGGGTGAAAACCGTGTACTTGCTATTCCAGTAGGAACTACTGGTAATGTAGTTGTTTCCGCAAAATGGGAACCAATAACTTATACAATTCATTTTGATACTAATGGTGGTTTACCAACTTTATCTTCAATCGATTATACAATTGAATCTGATAGCTTTACTTTACAAGAAATAACTAAAGTAGGTTATACATTTGATGGTTGGTATAATGGTGAAACTAAAGTAACTGAAATAACAACTGGTACATATGGAAACATGACACTAGTTGCAAAATGGACTGCTGATTTATATACTATTAGTTATGACCTAGCTGATGGTGTAAATAATCCAGAAAATCCAACATCTTATACAATTGAAAGTGGTTTAATTACTCTAAAAGATCCAACAAGAGTAGGTTATACTTTTGCCGGCTGGTTTAATGGAGAACAATTAATAACAACAATTGATTCTAATGCACTTGAAAACATTTACATTACTGCTAAATGGACAGTAAATTCATACAAATTGACATTTGATGTTGATGGAAATTTAACAGAAAAAACTTTCAAATATGGAGAATCTGTAGTAGCTATTGAAAATCCAACAAAAGTAGGTCATACATTTGTAGGATGGAGTGAAGAGCTTCCTGAAACTATGCCCGCAAATGACATCACTGTTGAAGCAAAATGGGAAATTAATTCATATGATATTACATATGACCTAGCTGGTGGGGTAAATAATTCAGAAAATCCAACAACTTATACAATTGAAAGTGGTTTAATCACTTTAAAAAATCCAACAAGAGAAGGCTATAATTTTTTAGGTTGGTATAACGGAGAACAATTAGTAACAATAATTGATTCTAACACACTTGAAAACATTACGCTTACTGCTAAATGGAAAATTACTACTGATCATGAAGGTACTGAAGATGATCCATATAGTGTTGATGATGCATTAAAAATAGCCAGAACTCTTAGTAGTGGTGAATATACTGAACTAGTATATATTACTGGTGTAGTTACTGATGCAGGTACTTTTGATACATATTACAGAAATGTTTATATTTGTGATAAAAATTCAAAGGAAACTATTTTAGTATATAGTTGTAATATTTCTGAAATTGTTGATGTTATTTATGTAAATGACACAGTAGTTGTAAAAGGATACATCACAAATTATCGAGGAAATACAATGGAAATATCTAGTAAAGGAAATTCATATGCTACTTTTGTAAGTAAAGAAGCAGGACTTTCAACTATTACAGTTAGCGAAACTTCAAGTGAATTTGCAATAATAAATGAACTTAGCACAATGGAAGGTTTAAATGGTTCAAGTTTTACTTTCAAAGTTTCAGTGACAGAAGGATATGAAATTGTATGTGTTAAAGTAAATGGTGTTGAAACCACTCCAAATAATGATGTATACACTGCGACAATTTCAGGAAATACTATAATTTTCGTTGAAACAAAAGTTAAAGGTGCAAAAGATCCAGAGACAATCGTATCACTTACATTCCCTGATGACAATAGTTCAAATAATGGAATAGGTTCATATACAGATGAATGGACTGCAAAAATTGGAACATATGAGTGGACAATTACTGGTTTCAATAATAATAATTGGAATAGTAGTTGGACGTATATTAAGGCAGGTAAAAAAAGCACCGCTGGTGTTGCTAAGATTACTTCAAAGTTTGCAGAAATTATTACTTCAATAACTATTACAGTTGATTCTATAAAAACTACTTATATTAATAGTATAAAACTAATTATATCTGAAAATGCGGATGGATCAAATGCACTAGAGGAAATAAGTTTAGACTTAAAAAAAGGGACTAATGAAATTAAAATTTCAAAGACTACAAAAAATTGCTATTATATTCTTACTTTTGATATCAATTCTAAAACAAGTAAAAATGGTACAGCTACGCAAATAAGTAAATTAGAATATATTGGATATAAAGCAGATAGTTCTGATCCCTCTAAAACTCATAATATTAGCTATGTAAACTTACCAGAAGGTGCAACTAATAGTAATCCTACATCTTATACTGAAGGTGAAACAATTACTTTAGTAGATCCTGTTTTACCTGGATATACATTTGAAGGTTGGTATGATAACGCAGAATGCACAGGAACAAAAATTACTGAAATTTTTGGTTATACAACTGACATAATTCTATACGCAAAGGGTACTTTAGATTCAGGTACAAAAACTACAAAATGGAAATTAGTTACAGATGCAAGTGAATTATCAGCCGGCGACGAAATCGTAATTGCTTCAAATAGTAAAAGCGTGATAACTGGTGATTTAGATTCTTCAAAAAACTTTTTAAAAGAAAATACTACTGTTACATTTAATGATAATAAAACCGAAATTACCTCAATCGTAGATGCAGTATCTATCTATATTTTAGGTGGAAAAGCTGATGCATGGACTTTAACTAATTCAGATGGAAAGTTATTAGGAGCTTCAGCAGTTAAAAAAATGACATTAGGAAGCGGTACAACAACTTGGAAAATAACTATAGCAAACAATAATGCTACTATTAGTAGTACAAATAATAGTTATGGAAGAATATTACATAATGTTAACGCGACTAGATTTTTAAATTATACTTCTGATACTAATAATAGTATGTTACTACCTCAAATTTATAAAAAAGTAGTGGAATAACAAAATCAGGATGGGAATTTCCCATCCTTTTTGTAACATATTTAGGTATTTGTCATATATTATACTGAGGTGTTAAAGTGAATTTAAATAAAGTTATGAATTTTATTTCTGAGAATAATATTCAACCTGATGCGGTATTCGCATTAGTTGAAAAAGTAAGGTATATGGATCTAAATGATGAAGCAAGTATTAGACAAGTAATTAAAGATGTATCAGTGCTTGCAGGAAAGAATTTAGATAAAGCAGAAGAGAATAAATTAGTTCGAGACATTATGACAAATGGTGTTAATGAAAATATCTTTAATTCTTTTAATAAAAAATAAAACTTGTTAATTAATTTACAATAAACACTCCTTGTGGTAAAATCTTACTGTATATAGGAGGTGTTATTAATGAGTATCATGCATAAAGAAATGTTTGGTATTAATGAAACTTTAGCAAAAGAAATTCTTGAAGTTGCATTATCAACAGGTGGGGATTTCGCTGAAGTATATATGGAAAAAACAACAAATGAAGTTCTTAGACTACATTCTGGTAAATTGTCTACCGCAAACGTATCAAAGGTAAAGGGTGCCGCAATTCGTATTATTAAAGGCGAATTAGAGGTTAACTCATCAATTACTGATTGTACATATGAGAATTTATTAAAAGCAGCTAAGACTTTAGCCGGAAGCTTTAATGATAAGAAACATGTTGAAGTGCAACCATTTGTTGAAAAGAAAGTAGAACTTGTTGTTAACCCTAAAAATGTTAGAGGAAACGACATAAGTCGTGAAGTTAATTTATTGAAGACCGCAAGTGATACAATTTACGCATATAGTAAAGAAATTGTTCAAGTAATTTGTAATTTAACAAAAATGGAAAAACGTATATTTGTTTTTGCCAGTGATTCAACTTGGCAAACTGATTATCGTTGCAATACTAGACTTTCTTGTCAAGCTGTTGCTAGCGATGGTAAGGAAATGGAAACTGGTTTTGATTCATTTGGTCGTAATCAAGGTATGGAAATGTTTGATGACTTTGATGTTGTTCCTTTCGCAAAACAAGTTGCCCATGATGCTGTAGAAATGCTACATGCTGAACCAATGCAAGGCGGCGAAATGCCAGTAGTTATTAACAATGGTTTTGGTGGAGTTATCTTACACGAAGCTTGCGTTCATGGATTAGAGGCAACATCAGTCGCAAAAGGCATGAGTGTATTTTGTAATAAATTAGGACAAAAAGTAGCTAGCGACATTGTTAATGCCGTAGATGATGGAACTAACTTAAATGCTTGGGGTTCAATCAATGTCGATGATGAGGGAACTCCTTCAAAGTGCAACGTCTTAATTGAAAATGGTATTTTAAAATCTTATTTAGTTGATAAACGTAATTCAAAGAAGATGAATCATCCAATCACTGGATCATCTCGTAGAGAGTCTTACAAATATCAAACTACTTCAAGAATGACAAACACTTATTTCTTAAATGGTAAATCAACATTTGATGAAATCATCAAGAGCACTGAAAAAGGTTTATTCGCTGAAAAAATGGGTGGGGGAAGTGTTAATCCCGCAACCGGTGAATTTAACTTTGCCGTTCAAGTAGGTTACATGATTGAAAATGGTAAAATTACTAAACCAGTTAAAGGCGCAACTTTAGTTGGTTCAGGAAAAGACGTTTTACTTCACATTGATATGATTGGCGACAATTTATCTTGTGGGTACGGAATGTGCGGTTCAATGAGTGGATCTGTTCCAACAATTGTTGGTCAACCTACCATAAGAGTTTCAAAAATGACTGTTGGTGGAAAAGGAGGTAACAACTAATGACTTTACAAGATGTAATTAAAAGAGGATTAGAACTTGGTTTAGAAGCAGTAGAAGTATACGCTTGCAATAGTGAAAGCAATACTTTAAAACTTGATGAAGGTAAGTTAGAATCATATAATATAAAAGAAATATTTGGTGTATCTATCCGTGGCTTATATCAAGGTAAAATGGGTTACGTTTATACTGAAACACTTGAAGAAAATGAGGTTGAACAAATCTTACACCAATTAGTAGAAAATACTAAATTACTAGATATGACAGAACCCGAATTTATGTATGAAGGTGGCGCATCATATGAAAGCGTTCCAGTTGTTGAATCAGACTATAAAGAACATTCAACTGCTGAAAAGATTGATTTGTTAAAGAAACTTGAAAAAGAAACGCTTGCAACAAGTGACAAGATCAAAAAGATTGGTTACTGTGAATATGATGAAGTATCAAAAGAAATTAATATCTTAAATTCTAAAGGATTAAATCTTAATAAAAAGTATTCTTATGTTGAAGCATTTGTTGGTGCTCTTGCTGAAGAAAACGATCAGACCGTGATGGGTTACTCAGTTGATGTTAATTTTAAATTAAATGATTTAGATACTAACAAAATCGTCAAAGAAGCATCAGAAATGGCTGTTTCACAACTTGGTGCAGGTTCTGTAAATAGTGGCAGATATCCTGTTGTATTAAAAAGAGATGTTGCAACTCCAATATTAGCTGCTTTTAGTTCAATTTTTGAAGGCTCATCAGCTCTTTTAAAAACAACTATTTTAACTGATAAAATTGGTCAAAAAGTATTTGGTGACAATATCACTATTTATGATGATCCATTCTACAGTGATTCATTAATTAAAGTTGCATTTGATGATGAAGGTGTGCCTTGTAGAACTAAAAAAATTGTTGAAAAGGGTGTATTCAAAGGTTTCTTACATAATCTTAAGACCGCAAATTATTTCAACGTGGAACCTACTGGTAATGGTTTCAAAGAAGGTGTAGCTGGAAAAATTGGCACTGGTCCTACTAATATGTTTATAGAACCAGGTAATTTAACCAAAGATGAAATTATTAGTACAGTTGAAAAAGGTATTTTTGTAACCGATGTTAATGGTTTGCATGCTGGTTTAAATCCTATTTCTGGTGATTTTAATGTTCAAGCATCTGGCTTCATGATTGAAAACGGTAAAATTGCCAATCCTGTAACATTATTTGTTATCTCTGGTAACTTCTATGAAATGATGAATAATGTTGACTTAATTGGTAACGATATAGAAAAACGTTTCAATGAAATTGCATCACCTACTTTAAAGATTAAAGAACTTGCAATATCAGGAAAATAAAAAATATGCAGTGATTTATTCACTGCTTTTTATCTAATTTATTTAAATTATGGAAAAAAAGAATAAAATATGTTAAAATTACAAAGGTGAATATTGTGAATAATTATAATGAGTTACTTATAAATTTGCCTAAAATTCATACCACAGAATTAGGCTATAAACGCATAAAAAACAATTTAAATATTGGTGATAGTGATGTTGTTAATTATTGCAAAAATTTAATTAACGATTGTAATTGTGAAATAGTGCGAATCGGAAAAAATTGGTATTGCAAATTAAACAATATTTGCATTACCGTAAATGCATACTCATTCACTATTATTACTGCACATATCATTAAATAGTTGTGTCAACTAATAGTAGACAAATTAGCATTGACTTTTATTTTTATAAGAAGTAAAATAAAAATGCTTCTGTGCGCGTTTGAAAAAAATTTAATCGGTAAATTTTAACTCAACTTTTAAAAATGCACGTTAGGAGGTAAGTTGTGAAATTATCTGAACAAATAAAAAAATATCGCAAAGAAAATAATTTAACACAAGAACAATTTGCCTCTAAACTTTTTGTTTCCAAACAGGCAGTTTCAAAATGGGAAACGGATCGAAGTTATCCGGATATTAATTTATTACCCCAAATTGCTGAAATGTTAAACATTAGTATTGATGAACTTATCGGAAAAACCAAATCCGACGAAAAATTAACAGATGACGACATACAAAAATAAAATATGAAAAG
>ENA-USUJ01001343-USUJ01001343.1-human-gut-metagenome-genome-assembly--contig:-NODE-1343-length-21048-cov-5.768538_pt1 | contig 21048 bp, 19 predicted proteins | sample MGYA00250061_ERZ773398 | MGnify/ENA primary metagenome ERZ773398 (study PRJEB29103, sample SAMN06111992) | human gut metagenome | biome: human gut; feature: ankylosing spondylitis patient; material... | reverse complement strand
ACTGGGTGTTGTTCAAATCTGCAATTACAACTGCCCGGGTCAGCTGGTCATCGGCGGCGAGAAAGCCGCTGTGGAAAAGGCTGCCGAGCTGGCAAAAGCCGCCGGTGCCCGCCGCTGCATCCCCCTCAAGGTCAGCGGCCCGTTCCACACCCGGCTGATGGCCCCGGCAGGCGATGCGCTGGCCAAGCGCTTTGCCACTGAGAACTTCGGAGAGATGAAAACTCCCGTTCTCTTCAACTGCTTAGGCCATGAAAAGAGCGCGGAGGATTCCATCCCGGCGCTGCTGGAAAAGCAGGTGCAGAGCAGTGTTTACATGGAGGATACCCTCCGCCGCCTGGGTGAGCTGGGCGTCACCGAGATCCTGGAAGTTGGCCCGGGCAAGGCACTGAGCGGCTTTGTCAAAAAGACGCTGGGACCGGACGTGCCCTGCACTGCCGTGGAAACGGCGGAGGAGCTGGCCGCGTTCCTGACCAAGTGGAAGGAGGCCCACGCATGAGCGAAGCTGTGGTGAAGCGTGCTGCCGTTGTCACCGGCGGCAGCCGGGGCATTGGCCGTGCCATCTGCGTGGCTCTGGCCAAACAGGGCTGCAATGTGGTGGTCAACTACTGCCACGGTGTGGATGCTGCTGCTGAGACGGTGGCCCAGTGCACCACTCTGGGCGTGCAGGCTGTGGCCGTACAGGCCGATGTCTCCACCGCCGAGGGCTGTAAAAAACTGTTTGAAGAGGCGGTCAACGCCTTTGGCCGGGTGGATATCCTCGTGAACAACGCCGGTGTCACCCGGGATAATTTGATCCTGCGGCTGAGCGAGGAGGATTTTGACAAAGTCCTCAACGCCAACCTCAAGGGAGCGTTCCTCTGCTGCAAGGAGGCTGCCCGCCGGATGGTCCGTCAGCGCTCTGGCCGGATCATCAACCTCAGCAGCGTGGTGGCCCTGCGGGGCAATGCGGGCCAGACCAACTACGCCGCCAGCAAGGCAGGTCTCATCGGTCTGACCAAGAGCCTGGCCCGGGAGCTGGCCAGCCGCGGCGTTACGGTCAATGCGGTAGCCCCCGGCTTTATTGCAACGGATATGACGGCTGTCCTGCCCGAAGCGGTTCAGGCGGAAATGACAAAGGGCATCCCGCTGGGCCGTGTGGGCCAGCCGGATGATGTGGCAAACGCGGTGGCGTTCCTCGCTGCCGAACAAAGCGGCTATCTCACCGGGCAGGTGCTCTGTGTAGACGGCGGCATGGCAATGTAAAAGGAGAAATTCTCTTATGGAAAAACGCAGAGTCGTGATTACGGGCCTTGGCACCGTGAACCCGCTGGGCAACACCACCGCCGAGAGCTGGGCCGCTGCCAAAGCAGGCAAGTGCGGCATTGGGCCCATCACCCAGTTTGACGCCAGCGAATTCAAGTGCAAGCTGGCCGCTGAGGTCAAAAACTTTGACCCCGAGACGGTTGTGGATAAAAAAGAGGCCCGCAAGATGGCCCGGTTCACCCTGCTGGCGCTGGGCGCTGCCGCGGAGGCACTGACCGACAGCGGCCTGGATCTGGCCGCAGAGGGCGAACACATCGGTGTCAGCGTGTCCAGCGGCATCGGCGGCCTGCCCACCATCGAGGAGCAGCACAGCCGTGGTCTGGAAAAGGGAATGGAAAAGGTCAGCCCTTATTTTGTCCCGATGGCCATTGCCAACATGGCAGCGGCCCAGATCGCCATTCGCTTTGGCCTCAAGGGGATGTGCACCTGCCCGGTCACGGCCTGCGCGGGCGGCACCAACGCTGTGGGCGATGCTTTCCATCGCATCCGGGATGGCTATGAGCCCATCATGGTCTGCGGCGGTGCCGAGAGCTGCATCAGCCCGCTGGGCATCGGCGGTTTTACCAGCATGAAGGCCCTCTCCACGGCCCAGGACCCGGAGGCAGCCAGCCTGCCCTTTGACGCCCGCCGCGGCGGCTTCGTCATGGGCGAGGGCAGCGGCATCCTCGTGCTGGAAAGCCTTGAACACGCCCAGGCGCGCGGTGCCAAAATTTACGCGGAAGTAGTGGGTTACGGTGCCAACTGTGACGCCTACCACTTTACCGCCCCGGCTCCCGGCGGCGTGGGGGCCATCGGCTGCATGAAGCAGGCGCTGGCCGACGCCGGCGTTGCCCCGGAGCAGGTGGACCACATCAACGCCCACGGCACGGGCACCCACATGAACGACAGCTGTGAGACGGCTGCCATCCATGCGGTGTTCGGCGAGCACGCCAAGGAGCTGGCGGTTGTCTCTACCAAGAGCATGACGGGTCACCTGCTGGGCGGTGCCGGCGGTGTGGAAGCGGTGTTCACGGCCCTGGCCCTGCGGGACCAGTTTGCGCCGCCCACCATCCACTACGAGCAGCCGGATCCGGAGTGTGACCTGGACTATGTACCCAATGTGGGCCGGGAAATGTCCATGACCTACGCGTTGAGCAACAGCCTGGGCTTTGGCGGCCACAACGCCTGCCTGCTGCTGCGCAAGTGGGAGGGCTGAACCATGGCGGAACCTCGCACCGCGCGTGAAAACGCAAACAGCCTCACCTCGGAGCAGATCGCGGCCATCCTGCCGCACCGCTACCCGTTTGCACTGGTGGACCGCATCCTGGACTATGAACCGGGCCAGTGGGCCATCGGCCGCAAGTGTGTTTCCCGCAATGAGGAATTTTTCTGCGGCCACTTCCCAGGCCAGCCTGTCATGCCGGGCGTCCTCATCCTGGAAGCGCTGGCTCAGACCGGGGCCGTCGCGGCTCTCAGCCTGCCGGAAAACGCGGGCAAACTGGCCCTCTTTGGCGGCATCAAGAATGCACGCTTCCGCAAACAGGTCACGCCGGGGGATGTGCTCACCCTCCACTGTGAGCTGGTGGAACAGCGGGGCCCGGTGGGCATCGGCAAGGCGTCCGCCTATGTGGACGGCAAGTGCGCCGCCACTGCCGAGCTGACCTTTGTGCTGACCGACCGCACCGAATAACAAAAACGAGAAAAGCACTCCGGAGCTGCAGAGATGCTGCGGCTCTGGGGTGCTTTTTGCCAAAAACAGGCGGCAGCGGATAGCGCTCCCAAAAGGTGTTTGAAATGATGCATAAAATGTACAAAAATGTAAGGATATGCAGTACCATTTCTTGAACGGGGTTGCGCCGAAAAGCTTTTCGTGTTATGATTGTTCAAAGAAAGAAACAGACACCATCAGACGTTGACCGGAAGGAAGCAAACGAACTATGGCAAAGCTGGAAACGTGCGGAGGAAAGGGCTTGGCACAGCAGGAATCAAAAGATGCGCTTTTAGAGGAACTGGAAGATTTTTTGCGGGAAAACGCGGAACGGCGCTTGTGTATGGCGGCCGTGGATGTGGAGCATTTCAAGCTGGATGAGGCGGGCTGCAACTGGGAGCAGTACAGTCCCTCCATGCGGGAAAAACTCAAGCAGCGCCAGCAGTTGCTCATTGAGATAGAGCGGGCGCTGCAGAACAAGGAATTCTGCTTTTACTTACAGCCCAAGTGCAACAGCATGACCCACGCCATTGTGGGGATGGAAGCGCTGGTGCGCTGGAACCACCCCACCCGGGGCATCGTGTCGCCCGGGGAGTTTGTGCCCCTGATGGAAGAGACGGGCCTCATCACCCGGCTGGACCTCTACCTGTGGGAAGAGGTCTGCCAGATGCTCCACGGCTGGAAAGCCCGGAACGAGAACATGGTGCCCATCTCGGTCAATGTCTCCATTGCGGATATCGCGGCGCTGGATGTGGCGCAGGTGCTCTGGGAGCTGGTGCAGAAATATCAGCTGGAGCCCAAACTGCTGCTGGTGGAGATCACCGAGAGTATGCTGGCCCAAAACCTGAAAATGGTGGAAAACGCCATCGCGGCCCTCCACCGCAAGGGCTTTGCCGTGCTGATGGATGATTTTGGCAGCGGCTATTCCTCCCTGAATGTGCTCCGCAATACCAGCGTGGATGCCATCAAGCTGGATATGCAGTTCATCGTGCGGGACAGTGAAAGCAGCAAGGGCAGGCAGATCGTGGAATCGGTCATCGAGATGGCCAGGCGGCTGAACCTGCCCATCATCGCCGAGGGCGTGGAGACGCAGGAGCAGGTGTTCATGCTCCAGTCCATGGACTGCCTTTACACCCAGGGGTACTATTTTTATAAGCCCATGGCCGTGAAACAGGCCGAGGAGCTGCTTGCGCAGCCTGCCATGGAAAATTACTGGGACCTGCGCCGGGACATGACCCGCCGGAATTACAAGGCCTTTACGGGCGGTCTTGTGAGCGAAAAGAGTGCCATTGCCCTGCAGGCGTTTCAGATCCTGGCCGATAACGCCCTGATGCTGGCCCGCCTGGATCTGGTTACAGGAGAATACCGCATCGTCAAGCGGGACGAACGGCTGATGGGTGTTTCCGAAGAGAAAACGCTTCAGCTGGAAAGCTACTGCGAGCAGCTGGTGGCCGAAAAAGCCATCCACCCGGAGGACGCGGCGCGGTTCCGCGCGCAGGCGAAGCTGGAGCTGCTTCAGGCGGCATTGTTCCGGGAGCGGCGCTCGGTGATCCGCCGCTGCCGCCAAATGGTGGCGGGGAAGTATGTCTGGGTACGCATCGAGGTGCTGCCCTGCAAAGACTGCAGCCCGGAAGACCCCTGGGCTGTGGTGGTCGCGCGGGAAGAATTTCCCGAGGAATAACGGTTTTATCAAGGCCCTCTGCCGTGGTGCAGGGGACCTTGTGTGCTGTCTGACGGCAAAATCTAAAGCAAAGATTAAGATTTCCTAAGAAAAATCCAATGGAAAAGCCGGGCCGTTGCTGATATACTGAAAACGGTAAACGCTGGAAACGTGAAAAATGGGAGGAAACAAGATCATGGCGGCACAGACGATACTCATTGCGGAAGATGATCCGGACATCCGGGACGGTGTGCGCATTTTGCTGGCCGGGGAGGGCTACCATATCCTGGAGGCAGAAAACGGCACCCGGGCGCTGGAGATCTTCAACCCGGAAGTAGACCTGGTCATCCTGGACATCATGATGCCCGGCATGAGCGGGCTGCGAGTCTGCGAGGAGCTGCGCAAGGTGTCCACGGTGCCCATCCTGTTCCTGACGGCAAAATCGCAGGAATCGGACAAGCTGCTGGGCCTGACGGCGGGCGGCGATGATTACCTGCCAAAGCCGTTCTCCTTTGCGGAGCTCAGTGCCCGGGTCAAGGCTCTGCTGCGGCGGTACTGCGTCTATCAGGGCAAGGGGCAGGTGGCTGCCCAGCCCGAAAACCTGAAGTTCATTTCCAATGGCGTCCAGCTGGCACTGGACTGCAACCGGGTCTGGGTAGAAGAGCGGGAAGTGGACCTGACCGAGACGGAGTATAAAATCCTGCGGATGCTGATGCAGAACCCGGAGCGCATCTTCTCAGTGGAGATGATCTATGAGACCGTGTGGGGCGAGCCTTACTACTATACTTCCAACGGCACGGTCATGGTCCACATCCGCAACCTGCGGACAAAAATTGAAGCCGACCCTCAGAACCCCAAGCGGGTGTGTACCGTGTGGGGCAAGGGGTACCGGTTTGTGAATGAGGAACGTGTATGAACAGACAGAGCCTCGTTGCAAAAATGCTCCACCTGCAGGTGGCGTCGGCGCTGGTGTGCATTCTGCTGTATTTTGCGCTCCTGTTTGCCACGCGAGCGGGGCTGAGTTACTACAATAATCACTCCGATATTCAGCAGCGCTCCATTGCCCGGCAGGTGGAACGATTTCAGAAATACGTTACAGCACAGGAAATCTCCGCAAAAGACACCCGGGCCATTGATGAGTGGGTGGGGCAGCAGAGCTTTTTGCTGATGAACATTTACCGCGGGCATCGGATGCTCTACTCAAACTTTTCGTTCAGTTTTGGAGATGGCCCGGATGAGGAACGGGAACCCGGTTCAAACTTTTCGTTCAGTTTTGGAGATGGCTCGGATGAGGAACGGGAACCCGGTGAGAGCTGGCAGGTGTTTTATCTTGTCCAATTCTCGGATGGCCCGGCCCAGGTACAGCTGTTCTGCAATGTGATGCTCAACTGGTGGGTCCTGTTCAGTAAATTGCTGATCGTTTTCTGCGTGGGTGTGTTTCTGGTGGTGTTCTGGTTTGCCTGCCGCCGCATTGTGAAATATATCATCCAGCTCAGTGAGGAGATCCAGGCCATGGAGGGCGGCGACCTCGACCACCCCATCACCATCCGGGGAGATGATGAGCTGACGACGCTGGCCCGCTGCCTGGACTCCATGCGGGTCACCCTGCGCCAGCAGCAGGAGGAGGAAGCAAAGGCCTCCGCCAAGGTGAAGAACCTCATCACCGAAATGTCCCACGACCTGCGCACTCCGCTGACCACACTGCTGCTGTATACCGAGATCGTCCGGAGCCGCAAATATGAGAACGACGCCCAGAAGGATGACTACCTGAACAAGATCGACACCAAGGCCCGGCAGCTCAAACAGCTGTCCGATAACCTGTTTGAGTATGCCCTTGTCACCCGGGACACCGTCGTTACATTGGACCCGCCAGCTTACTTCTCCCGCATTTTCGAGGAACCGCTGGCTGAGATGGTGGATACATTGCAGCAGCGTGGCTTTGCCTGTGCGCTGGACCTTGGCAGTGAGGACCTGATGCTGACGGTCAAGATGCAGTATATCCGCCGCATTTTTGATAACATCACGTCCAATGCCATCAAGTATGCCGACCCCGGCCGGGAGATCTCCGTTACCTTTCGAAAGGAAGAAAAGTGGGTGGGCCTGCGTTTTGCAAACCATGTGCTGCCCGGCCAGCACCGGGAGGAAAGCACCCAGGTGGGCTTGACCAGCATTGAGACCATGATGGAAAAGATGAACGCGGTCTGCCGGGTGGAGCAGGGGACAGAGCGGTTTGCGATCACGCTGCTGTTTCCCATCACCTGAGAGCGCCGGAAACGGGTGTCAGCGCGGTTTCTGACGCGCTTTCATAAATTGTTCACGATTCTTAAGCCAAATTTAAGAAAATCCTCGGGAATTTCTGAAGAAAAGTCTGCTATAATTCCGTTGTATCATGTAGAGGGGCATTTTGGAAGCCCCATCCCCCCGAAAAAAACCCAGGAGGCCAATGTTTATGCTATTTAGAAAAAAGCCAGCGGAGGAACGCTCCCCGCAAGAACTGGAAATCGCGCTACAGGAAGCGGAAATGCCGCAAAAGGGCCTGAAGCCCTTCCTGCACAAAAATGGGAAGAAGCTGGTGGCCGTTCTGGTCGTACTGGTCCTTCTCATCGCCCTCTTTGCCCCCAAGGGAAAGAAAAAAGCTGTGAGCGCGGAGACCCAGTACACCACCGTCAGCCCCGAAAACCGGGACATCACCAACGTGTACAGCGCATCGGGCACCCTGAACGCCGCCAACAGCTACACCGTCAAGGCGACGGTCAAGGGCGATGTCCTGACCGCGGATTTTGAGGTGGGCGATGTGGTGGAAAAGGGCGCGGTCCTTTACACCATCGACAGCTCCGATGTCGTCAGCGGCGTGGAAAAGGCAGAGCTGAACCTCGGCCAGGCCCAGCGCAGCTACGATGACGCTGTGGACGCCCAGTACATCCGCACCGACATTGCCGGCACCGTCGCTTCCTTTAAAGTGCGGGTAGGCGATGTGGTCAACGCAGGGCAGGAAGTCGCCACCATCCGGGACGACACCACCCTGCTGCTGGAGCTGGAGTTCCCGGCGGCGGACGCCGCCAACTTTGCCGTGGGCCAGAGCGCGGAGGTGCTGCTGGACAGCACCTTTGAGGCCATCACCGGCAGCGTGCAGTCCGTCTCCGGTGCGGATACCCTCAGCAGCGGCAACCTGCTGGTCCGCACCGTGACCATCGCGGTCCGCAACACCGGCAACCTGACCGCTTCCCAGGCGGCCACTGCCACCATCAACGGCGTCAGCGCCCTGTCTTCCGCCCGGTTCAGCTACCAGCGTGAGCAGACCATCACAGCCCAGAACAGCGGCACCGTCTCCGCTCTCTGCGTCAAGGAGGGAGCTCAGGTCAGCGCCGACACGGCCCTGATCCAGCTCTCTGGCGATAACCTGACCAAGCAGGTGCTCAACGCCTCCGACAACCTGCGCAGCGCCGAGCTCTCTGTGGAAGACACCCAGAAGCAGGTGGACGATTACACCATCACCGCTCCCATCAGCGGCACGATCATTTCCAAGGATGTCAAGGTGGGTGATACCGTGGGCACCAGCACGGCAACGGCCGATACCATGTGCGTCATCTACGATATGAGCTACCTGGAAATGACCCTGAACGTGGACGAACTGGACATCCTCAACATCAAGGAGGGCCAGAAAGCCACCATTACCGCCGATGCCGTTTCCGGCCAGACCTTTGAGGGTGTGGTTACCAGCATCTCCAAGGCAGGCACCACCACCGGCGGTACCACCACTTACCCCGTTACCATCCGCATCGACGAGATGGGCGACCTGCTGCCCGGCATGAACGCCACGGCAGAGATCGTGACCGAGAGCGCCGACAATGTTCTCTCGGTGCCCAATGCGGCCATCACCCGCGGCAATTACGTCCTTGTAACCAAGGATTCGCCCAGCGCCGCCAACGCGGATGACAGCATGACCGCTCCGGACGGCTACGTTTACGTCAAGGTGGAGACCGGTGTCAGCGATGATGACTACATTGCCATCACCAGCGGCCTGACCGCGGAAGACACCGTGGCCTATGATTCCAGCTACAGCACCACCACCCTCGCCGGGGATATGCAGCTGGTGATGGACGGCGGTGATATGGGCGGCGGCCCCGACGGTGCTCCTGGCGGTGGCGGCCCGGGAGGTGGCCAGTAATGAGTGCACTCATTGAGTTTGACAACGTGTGCAAGTATTACCAGATGGGTGACACGACGGTCAAGGCTGCCGACCATATCTCCATGAAGATCAACAAAGGCGAGTTCGTGGCCATCGTCGGCCAGTCCGGCTCGGGCAAATCCACCTGCATGAACATCATCGGCTGCCTGGACGTGCCCACGGCGGGCACCTATCGGCTCAATGGCCGGGATGTGGGCAAGATGAACAAGGACGAGCTGGCCGAGATCCGCAACGAGATGCTGGGCTTCATCTTCCAGCAGTATAACCTGCTGCCCAAGCTCAGCCTGCTGGAAAACGTGGAAGTGCCGCTGGTGTACGCGGGCATCCCCCTGGCTGAGCGCAAGCGCCGCGCGACCGCCTCTCTTGAGCGGGTAGGGCTGGGCGATAAGCTCAAGAACAAGCCCAACCAGCTTTCCGGCGGCCAGCAGCAGCGTGTCTCCATTGCACGTGCTCTGGCGGGTAACCCGGCGGTCATTCTGGCGGACGAGCCCACCGGCGCTCTGGACAGCCACACCGGCCGCGAGGTGCTGGGGATGCTGCAGGAGCTGCACCGGCAGGGGAACACCGTGGTGCTTATCACCCACGACAACTCCATTGCGGTGCAGGCCCAGCGGATCATCCGGCTGGAGGATGGACGTGTCGTTTACGACGGCGACGCCCACGCCCCGGAGGCGGTGGTCCAGCCCAACCTGGTCATCCCGGACCCGGTAAAACCACAGAATGAAACCAAACAGGAGGGCAGCGTATGATCTACGAAACCTTCCGTGAAGCCATCCAGAATATCTGGAGCAATAAATTCCGTACATTCCTTACCATGCTGGGCATCATCATTGGCGTGATGGCTGTTATGGTCATTGTGGGTCTGGGCAACGGTATGACCACCAGCATTCAGAACGAGTTTGCCGATATGGGCACCAACCTCCTGACCGTGCAGATCATGGGCTACGGCTCCCGTTCTGTCAAAGTCAAGGACTTCTATAAACTGGTGGAAAAAAACTCGGATGTCCTCGGGGATGTTTCGCCCGTCATCAGTATGAGCGGAACGGTGAAAGTCGGTACGGACAATGACAGTTACAGCAGCACCTCCGTCAAAGGCGTCAGCGAAGTGTATCTGAACATGGATGGCTACACCATCGCGCAGGGCCGTCCCCTGAACTACGTGGACATGGACGCCAACAAAAAGGTCTGCATGGTAGGCGATTACATCAGCCGGGTGGGCTATGACGGCAACGCCATTGGCCAGAGCATCAAGATCGGCAGAGAGTGGTACACCATTGTGGGCGTGCTGGAAGCCGAGATCGACGACCCCTCCGATCAGGAGGGCAGCAGCGACGACTGCATTTTTGTGCCCTACACCACGGCCATGCGTGTCTCTGGCATCAGCACGGCCAGTTCTTACGCGGTCCTTGTGTCCGATGAGGAGAATATCTCCAAGGGCAAGGCCATCATTGAGAATGGCCTGCAGGAGCTGCTTCACTCGGACAGCGGCTATATGGTCATCAGCCTGAGCGAGATGCTGGATATGATGACGAGCATGGTCAACATGGTGGTCACGGTCCTGACGGCCATTGCGGCCATCTCGCTGCTGGTCGGCGGCATCGGCATCATGAACATCATGATGGTCTCTGTCACCGAGCGCACCCGTGAGATCGGCATCCGCAAGGCACTGGGTGCCAAGGAAAGAACGATCCTGAGCCTGTTTGTGGTGGAGGCGGGCACAACGTCTGCTCTGGGCGGGATCATTGGCATTGGCCTGGGGTACACCGTCTCAGCCCTTGCCACCAAGGTCCTGGCCGTCATCATGACCGATATGACCATTACGGTCACCCCCACCGCCGGCTCCATTGCCGTGGCCTTTGGCATCTCGGTGGGCATTGGCGTGCTGTTTGGCTACCTGCCTGCAAAACGTGCCGCAAGCCTCAACCCCATTGAGGCTCTGAGATATGATTGACCTCTCAGCTGCGCCGTCGGTCATTGGCCGCGCGGCTCACAGCTCCCCTGACAGGGGAGCCAAGATTTAAGGAGTGAAACTATGAAGAAACGCATTCTTGCGCTGCTGTTGGCGGTCTGCGTGGCCTGCTCCATGCTCATCCTGCCCGCCTCGGCCAGCGGCTCCAACACGGCAGTCCAGACAGCCGTTACGCTGGGCGGCCTGACCTCCGACCAGACGGCGAACCTGGCCGCACCGCTTACCCGCGGCGCGCTGACCAAACTGATGGTGACGTTCTCCGCCTACCGGGAAAGCGCCAAGACCCAGGGCTCCACGGGTACCCTCTTTTCGGATGTGGGCAGCGGCTCCGCCTATGCGCCCTACGTCCGCATTGCGGTCCAGCAGGGCTGGATCAGCGGCTATACGGACGGCAGCTTCCGCCCGGACAATGCTGTCACGCTGGAAGAAGCCTGCACCGCGGTCCTCAAGCTGCTGGGCTATGACGTGACCACTCTCAGCGGTACGTTCCCGGCCGCACAGCTCAACAAGGCAAACGAGCTGGGTCTGCGGGACAACCTGACCAAGGCCCAGGGCGAGGGGATGACGCTGGAAGACGGCGCTGTCCTGCTCTACAATGCCCTGACGGCCACCACCGCGGAGGGCAAAGTCTATGCCTCTTCGCTGGGCTTTACCGTGAACAACGGCGTGGTGGATGTCTCTTCCATCCTGCTCAGCAATGTCAAGGGCCCCTTTGTGGCGGGCCTGGGCACTCAGCTGCCCTTTGCACCCACGGCGGTCTACCGCAACGATACCGTGACCACGGACGCCATCCTCAACGCCTATGACGTTTACTACTACAACGAGACGGCCCAGACGGTATGGATCTACACCCGCAAGGCCGCAGGCCGCATCACGGCCGTGTCTCCCTCGGCCAATGCCCCCACTTCTGTTACCGTGGCAGGCACCGAGTACACCATCGCTTCCTCCTCTGCGGCGGCACAGCTCTCCGCTCTGAACGGCGGCGGCGTGGGCCAGGTGGTCACCCTGCTGCTGGGCATGAACGATGAAGCGGTTTCCGTCCTGACGGGCGACGCCGCCAACGAGGTGTTCTACGGTGTGGTCCAGACCACCAGCCGCAGCCTGGTGGAGAACAGCGGCCCGGATGTGCAGCAGACCGTGGCCGTTGCCTGCACCGATGGCGTGACCCGCAGCGTGAACGTGGACAAACAGTTCAACTATCCGGCAGGCAAGCTGGTGGCCATCACCGTGGATGAAAACGGTGAGAGCATCCAGAGCCTTGAGACCAAATCCACCAGCGGCACCGTCAACGCCGAGGGCACTGCCCTGGACAATACGGCCCTGGCCAGTAACGTGGAAATTCTGGACACGACTTCGGAGGGTTTGGCTGGGGCAGTTCGCCCCAGCCGCCTATCGGGGGTCACTCTGAGCGGCACGGACGTCAAATATTATACCACCAATGAAAAAGGCGAGATCGACCGCCTCATCCTCAGCGACGTGACGGGCGATCTGTGGGAGTACGCGGCACTGGATGGCATCCAGGCAGCCACCGATTATGCGGGCAGCAAGATCGACGAGAAAATCAACGAGAAAGTTTCCTCTTCCTCTTCGACAAGCCCGTCTCTGGCAGGCATGACCACGACCACCGAGGATGACGACCAGAAAGCCAAGCAGACCGCGCTGGATGTGCGCAACATCATGCTGCCCAGCACCAGCGATGTGCTGTATGGTCTGGTGGATGGCAGCATCGTCAGCACCACCTGGAACCAGCTCACCGGCAGCACCGACCGGTTGGCTTCCTACGTGCTGAAAAAGGTGGGCGACAATGTAGGCGGCGTGGCAGGCAATATCATTGATTACTTTGCCTCCGGTGCCAACTATGTCTGCTATGTCAACGGCAAGCAGGTCACCTATACCACTTCGGTCAAGTACCCGGTCATCGCGGGAGGCGTGGCCATTGGCAAATCCGCCGACGGCAAAAAAGTCAACGCGATGGTCCAGCTTTCCCCGGTGGTGGTGGATAAGCTGGGCGCCGGCTGGGTCATGAAAGGTGATACCCGCTATGAGACCGCCGACGACATCCAGGTCTATCTGTGGAACCAGGGAACTTATTACAAAGTTTCTCTGGCCGACCTCAATACCCAGGATTACAAACTGATCGGCTGGTACGATAACCAGGGCCATTCCGCAGGCAATAAGATCCGCCTGCTGGTAGCCGTGCGCACCAACTAAAAGCGAAACAGAACCAAAGCCCCTGCGCAGGAGTTTCTCTTGCGCAGGGGCTTTTTGGCATTGGGCAGCTTGAGCGAACGACAACCACCAGCTCCGCTGGTGGAATAAAAACGGCTTTGATGATGGGGCCGATGGTGATGGTCTCCAGCTTGGAGAAATCAGTCACCTCCTGATTTTTATTTTACCGGATCTGAAGGCGGAGCGCAAGGAGAGCCGAAAATCCGCATGACACGGATGGTTAGTAACGGCTAATGTGCAACAAGCACAAAAATAATTCGCTAACATTGGTAAGTAGTAGATTAAAAAATGGTGTTAAAGTATTGACAATTTGCTCCGCACGGCGCTATAATGCAGGTACAGTAATTGATTAACGCTTTTAATCAATTAAAGATTTATTACCGGATGAGATTTGAAGCTTGATAAAAAACGACGAATCTCAAACAAAAAACGATTGCTTGCTTGAAGAACGAATTGATTAACGCTTTTAACTAAAAGGAGAAAATGATTATGAAGTACTTCCTGGACAGCGCAAAACTCGATGAGATTAAGCTCGCTTACAACACCTTTGGCATTGACGGCGTTACCACCAACCCCCGCCACATCATGCTGAGCGGCAAGCCGTTCCTGACGGCCATTACCGACATCGCCAACTGGATCAAGGAAGAGGGCCTGGAGGGCTACGAGAAGTTCCCCGTCTCCGTGGAGATCAACCCCCATCTGGACGACACCGAAGAGATGATCGCCGCCGCAAAGAAAGTGGCTGCTATCTGCAGCAACTTCGTCATCAAGATCCCCTGCACCGAGGCTGGTGTGGCTGCTGCCCGCCGCCTGGAGAAAGAGGGCATCCGCACCAATGTGACTCTGGTGTTCAGCCCGGCACAGGCCATCTGGCCCGCAAAGAACGGCTCTCTCTTCGTTTCTCCGTTCCTGGGCTGGAAAGAGGCCAACGGCGAGGACTGCAAGCAGTACATCAAGGACATCGTGGACATCTACAAGAACTACGGCTTCTACGGCAAGACCCAGATCATCTGCGCTGCTATCCGCACTCCCAAGCAGATCGTGGACTGCGCTGTGGCAGGTGCTGATATCGTGACCACCGGCCTGGCCGTCTATCAGGACGCCATCAAGCACGCTTACACCCGCCAGGGCATTGAGACCTTTATCAATGCATGGGACAACACCGTGACGGAGTAAGCGGAACACAAAGCAGCGAGTGAGCAGGAGCAAAAGGAGAAACGCTATGAAAATCGGCTTTATCGGTCTGGGCATCATGGGCGAGTCCATGTGCGAAAACATTGTCAAGAAGCATGACGACACCGTCTACTGCTTCGATTTCATCCCCGCAAAGGTGGAGCTGCTGGCCTCCAAGGGCGCAGTTCCCTGCAAAGACTCGGTGGAGCTGGCCGAGAAATCCGACGTCATCATCTCGATGGTCCCGAAGTCGGAGCACTCCATGAGCGTGTACAAGACCATCCTCCCGGTGCTGGGCGCGGGAAAGACCTGCATTGATATGTCTACCATCGATCCCAGCGTCTCGGTGGAGATCAGCAAGATGGTCAAGGCAACGGGCGCAGCCTTTATGGATGCTCCTGTGGTCAAGAGCAAGCCTGCTGCCATCGCTGGTAAGCTGGGCATCTACATGGGCGGCGATGAGGCTACCTGCGAGGCCATGCGTCCTATCCTCGCTTACATGGGCGAGAACATCATCCGGATGGGCGACAACGGAAAGGGCCTGGTCATGAAGATCTGCCACAATGCTCTGGTCACTCAGATCCAGAACGGCGTCAACGAGACCCTGTCCCTGGCACAGCTCAACGGAATCTCGGTGGAAGATTATGCAACGGCCATCTCCTACGGCGGCGGCCAGAACTTCTATCTGGACGGCCAGTGGCAGAAGCTGCGGGACGAGGACTACACCACCGCATTCTCTCTGGCCAATGCAGCCAAGGATGTTGGCATCTGCATGAACCTGGCCAAGGAGTGCGGCCTGGAGATGCCCGGTGAGGCAAACGTCAAGAAAGTTTACGACAAGGGCATGGAAGCCGGCATGGGCGGCGACGACTGGCGCTCGACCTTTAAGCTGGTCCGCGGCCACTGAGAAAAGAGGAACCGAAAAATGGAGATGTTAGAGCATCTGAACCAGGTCAACGATGTTCCGGTCACCAGTGTGCTGAGCCCGGAATTCGCCCCCTACGGCCGCGTGGTCACGGGATACGATTTCAGCGAGATGATCGCTTACATGGAGCAGAACACCCCCATCCCGGAGAACGGCAACGTCTATGTGGCCAGCGTCCCGGAGATGGAAGCCCTGGCGGTGAGCGCCGAAGTGCAGAAGAAATTCTACGGCGATATGCCCATTGAAGTGGGCTATTGCAACGGCCGCAACACCACCTGGAACGGCTTTGAGTACCACAAGGGCAGCGAGATCAATGTGGCTGTCACGGACTTTATGCTGATCCTGGGCCATGTGTGGCAGATCGAGGACAACACCTACCGCTTTGAGAACGCAAAAGTGTTCTTCGTACCCAAGGGCACGGCGGTGGAAATGTACCAGACCACCCTGCACCTCTCGCCCTGCCGGGTCTGCGATGCAGGCTTCAAGGGCGTGGTCATCCTGCCCAAGGGCACCAACACCCCGCTGGAGGACAAGACCCCCAATGGCGACCCGGAGAGCAAGCTGCTGCTCCAGCGCAACAAGTGGGTCATTGCACACCCGGAGCGTGAGCCGCTCATCAAGCAGGGCGCTCACCCCGGTCTGCTGGGCGAAAACAAGGAGCTCCATTATTAACAGACAGGACGGCTGAGAAAGGGCAACCATGGAGATCATTTGCAAAGATCAGGTCTTTACCCTGAAAAACGGCAGCGATGTGCTGCTGCATACCGATGCAACCACTCCCATGATCTATGTCGGTTACGGCGAAGAGCGTGTGGATATGTACCGCGGCAACTTCAAGATCGAGGATCACCTCATTGAGCGCCGCCCCCTGACCCTGACCGCTGCCCGGGTGACCGAGCAGGGGACAGAGCTGGACCTGGAAGGCCAGCTCAAGCTGCTGGTCACTGAGAAAGACGGGGCCGTGACCCTGACTGTGACCGAAAAGGCGGAAGGCATCAACCGCTTCTGGCTGCGGGTCGAAGCTGCCGAGGACGAACATGTTTACGGCTGCGGCGAGCAGATGAGCTATTTCGATCTGCGCGGGCGTCACTTCCCGCTGTGGTCCAGTGAGCCGGGTGTCGGCCGCGACAAGACGACCTATGTCACCTGGCGCAGCGACGTGGAAAACGGCGGCGCAGGCGGTGACTACTACAACACCAACTACCCGGAACCGACTTACGTTTCCAGCCGCCACTATTATCTCCACATGGATACCACGGCTTACGGCGATTTCGATTTCCGCAACCCGCATTACCATGAGCTGCAGTGCTGGAACGTTCCTGGTTTCATCCGCATCGAGGCAGCCCCCACCTTTGTGGAGCTGCTGGAGAAGCTTACCGCATTCCTGGGCCGCCAGCCGGAGCTGCCGGATTGGGTCTACAACGGCCTGATCATCGGTGCCCAGGGCGGCAACGAGCGGAGCTTCGGCATCGTGGACAAGAGCCTGGAGCATGGCATCAAGGTTTCCGGTCTGTGGTGCCAGGACTGGTGCGGCAAGCGCGTGACCAGCTTCGGTAAGCGCCTGCAGTGGGACTGGCATTATCACAAGGAAATGTACCCCGACCTGCCCAAGCACATCGAAGAGCTGCACGCCCGGGGCATCAAGTTCCTGGGTTACGTCAATCCGTACCTCGTCAATGACGGCGAGCTGTACGCAGAGGGCAAAAAGCTTGGCGTCTTCGCCAAAAAGGCGGATGGCTCCGATTATCTGGTGGACTTCGGCGAGTTCTACTGCGGCGTGGTGGATTTCACCAATCCCGAGGCGTTCCGCTGGTTCAAGGATGAGGTCATCAAGAAATATACGCTGGATATCGGCATCGACGGCTGGATGGCAGACTTTGGCGAGTATCTCCCCACCGATGATCTGGTGCTGGCAAACGGCGTGAGCCCCATGATCGAGCACAACCACTGGCCGGCACTGTGGGCAAAATGCAACTACGAGGCCGTGAAAGAGAGCGGTAAGCTGGGCCAGGTGGTCTACTTCATGCGGGCCGGCGGCACGGGCAGCCAGAAGTACTGCACCCTGCTGTGGGCCGGTGACCAGAGCGTGGACTTCAGCCGCCACGACGGCCTGTGCACCGTCATCTGCGCGGCGCTCAGTTCCGGTATGATCGGCTGCGGCCTCAACCATTGCGACATCGGCGGTTACACTTCGCTGTTTGACAACTGCCGCACCAAGGAGGTCTTCCTCCGCTGGGCTGAGATGGCAGCATTCATGCCCGTGATGCGCACCCACGAGGGCAACCGTCCGGACACCAACTTCCAGTATTACGACGATGAAGACTGCATGAAGCAGCTGGCGCGGCTGGTGGATATCTACACCATGCTGGCTCCCTACACCAAAACGCTGGTGGCGGAGAACGCCGCTAAGGGCACCCCGGTCATGCGGCCTCTCTTCCTCCAGTATGAGGATGACCCCCGCAGCTATACTGAGCAGTTCGAGTACCTCTACGGCCCGGACCTGCTGGTGGCTCCGGTGTGGCAGAGCGGCAAGACCGAGTGGGAAGTCTACCTGCCCAGTGACGAGTGGACCAGCCTGTGGACGGGCGAGAGCCTGAGCAAGGGCACCCACACTGTCCCGGCAGAGATGGGTTACATCCCGGTGTTCTGCCGCAAGGGCTCCCAGTGGTCGGCACTGTTCGATTCCATCCGGGAAAAATACGGGAAGTAAGCTATGCTGAATCAGATCCTGTTTTACATCGTCATTCTGCTGACGAACATCATCCACGGCATCACGGGTTTTGCAGGAACCATCCTGGCCATGCCGCCAAGTTTGATGCTGGTGGGTTACGACATCGCAAAACCCATCCTGAATGTTCTGGCCATCTTCTCCGGTGTGTATGTTTTTGTGGGCAACTACAAAAAGATCGACTGGAAAGAGCTGGCCAAGATAGATCGGAAGAGCACACGTCTGAACTCTATAAGCTGCTGGGCCTGCTGGTCATCGGGCTTTCGGTACAGGGCTTTTACAAGCTCCTCCGCAAGCCGGAAGACAAGCCCCAGAACGCGGAAGAGCAGGGGAGCGGCAAAGCCAGCATTGGCACTTACGCACTGCTGGTGCTTGCAGGCATCATCCACGGGCTGTTCGTCAGCGGCGGCCCGCTGCTCACAGGTTACATGACCAAGCGCATCAAAGACAAGAGCGTGTTCCGCGCCACCATTTCCACAGTGTGGGTCTTCCTGAACACCCTCGTCCTGCTGGAGGACATCCAGGCAGGGCTGTGGGTCCCCTCCACGGTGAAAATGCTCTGCATCTCGGTGCCGTTCCTGCTGGCGGGTATGTTCATCGGCAGCAAGCTGGTGGCCCGCATGAGCCAGATGGTCTTTATGAAGCTGACGTACATTCTGTTGTTTATTTCGGGTCTGTCGCTTCTGGTGAAGTGATGGCTCCGTAAAAGCGCAAAAAACACCGAATACTCACCCAAAAGAAAAAGAGAAATGTGAAGGAGAACCCACTATGAAACGTCGTGAATTCCTGTCCATGAGCGCTGTTCTGGCTGCTGCTGGTCTGTTTGCAGGCTGCGCCGCTTCCAATGCAGGCAGCACCTCCACTGCTGCTTCCACCGCTGGTTCTGCTGCTGCTTCCGGTGCAGCTGAGGAGCCCAGCAACGGCGGCGAGACCATCAAGATCATCTGCCCCTACGGCGTCGGTGGTACGGCTGATATCGTGGCCCGTAAGTACGGCCAGGTTGCCAACCAGCTGCAGAAGAAGTACAACTTCATCGTTGAGAACATGACAGGCGGCGACGGCTTCGCAGCTGCTTCCTACTTTGCAGATGATGCTACTTCCGTTGCAAAAGAGCTGCTGGTCTTCGGTTACGGCGTCTGCTACCGCCATGACCTGGGCAAGGAGTTCGGCACTGAGGAAGTCGATTTCGACCGTCATGCAATGTATCCCATCGGCACCATCGATGACCGTACCTGGATCGTCTACACCACCCCCGACCAGACCCTGGCTTCCATCCTGGACAAGGCAAAGAACGGCGGCATCAAGATGTCCGGCGGCAACCCCCTGTCTGACTGCCACCTGTCCTGGGGCTCCCTGCTGGCTATGGAAGGCGGCAAGGTCCAGGTCGTGCCGTATGACGGCGGTGCAAACCAGAAGAAGGGCCTGACCGATGGCGAGGTCGATGTCTTCGTCGGCACCACCCAGGCTGCTAAGGACGAGGTCGAGGCTGGTACCCTGATCCCCATCCTGGCTATGAACGACCGCGCGTTCGAGGGCTTCGTCACTCCGTCCGGCCCCATCACCGTTCCCACCTGCGCAGGCGACTCCAAGGCTCCTGAGCTGAACCCGGACAACGATTACTCCTCCTGCATCCTGCCCGCAGGCGGTGTGCTGGCTGCTCACAAGGGCGCTGACCAGGCCTTTGTCGATGAGATGATCGAGATCACCAAGGATGTCTGGAATGAGCCCGACTTCAACGAGTGGATCGCTTCCATCCTGCTGAACCGCTTTGAGGTCTATGGCGATGAGGCTGAGGCATTCATCGACGAGGCCTGCGAGAAATCCATCAACGCTTACAAGAACCTGAGCGGTCAGGCCTGAGCGCTGAACTGAACCGGAAACAAGTACCGTATCGGTCACTTCCGCATGAACATTGTGCTGACGGGTTGCCGATGCAACCCGTCAGCATTTTTTGTTAGCAAAGAAACTTAGCAGAAAAATTAAAAGCCGTGCCTCTGCTCGCGGTATGAAGGGAGAACGAATTTCGATGAAGAAATTCAAGATCAAGACCAATCTGGTCTCGGGCATCATCATGGGTGCGATCGCACTGATCCTTATTCTTGTGATGCCCAGTCAGGTCCGTGTTCCGGCCTATGACTCCGGTGCACCCAGCCCCCGCATCATCCCCGGTATCTGCCTTGCCATCATGCTGGTATCCTCCATCGCCCTCATCATCCAGAGCCTGGTCCTCAAGCAGGAAAAGGTCGTGGAGTTTGACTGGGAGAAAGAGAAACCTGCCATCCTCCTCATTCTTGGCATGTGCGTGTATATCGGCCTGATGCTCTGCATTGGCTATGTGCTGGCATCCCTCATTGTTTTCCCGCTGGCGCTGTTCTATGTCGGCGAGCGCAAGCCCGGCCCCTACATCGTGGTTCTGGTGGCAGCATTTGCGATCTTCCTGCTGTTCAAGAACGTCTTTAACATTTCGCTGCCCGCTCTGGGCCTGTTAGGAGGGATCATCTGATGTCGGATTTTGCATTGATTTCTCAGGCTATCCCGCAGGTGTTTACTCTGTATAACATGCTGCTCATCTTCGGCGGCCTGGTCCTGGGCATGGTCATCGGCTGTGTCCCTGGCCTGAGCGTTACCCTGGGCATCATCCTGATGCTGCCCCTGACCTATACGTTTGATGATCCGGCTTCCGCCATCATTCTGCTGCTGGCCGTTTACGTCGGCGGTATGTACGGCGGTTCCATTTCGGCTATTACCCTGAACACCCCGGGCACCAACTCCGCCATCGCCACCACGTTCGATGGCTACCCCCTGGCGAAAAAGGGCAAGGTCAAAAAAGCTCTGGACACCTCGCTGTTTGCTTCGGTGTTCGGCGGCCTGTTCTCTGCAGTCCTGCTGCTGCTCTGCGCCTCCCTCATCACCAAGCTGGTGGCAAACTTCACCTCCGTGGAGTACTTCTCCCTGGGCATCATGGGCATCAGCCTGATCGCCGGTGTTTCCGGCAGCAGCCTGCCCAAGAGCCTTATCTCCGGTATGATCGGCCTGCTGATGGCCTGCATCGGTATGGACGCAGTCACGGGCGTCACCCGTTTCTCCTTTGGTTCTGCTACCCTGAAGTACAGAAAGAATCGCTGAGTTAACAGAACATCTTAAGGTTAACCAGAAGGATCACCACTCAAGAAGAGGTCTTCTTAA
>ENA-USUJ01001341-USUJ01001341.1-human-gut-metagenome-genome-assembly--contig:-NODE-1341-length-21073-cov-41.517241_pt1 | contig 21073 bp, 23 predicted proteins | sample MGYA00250061_ERZ773398 | MGnify/ENA primary metagenome ERZ773398 (study PRJEB29103, sample SAMN06111992) | human gut metagenome | biome: human gut; feature: ankylosing spondylitis patient; material... | reverse complement strand
GTTATCTTACGAATCAAAAGTCCATTTCTCTTTATGTAGGTAGCACTTCGGGAATGGAGTTGCGGATTTAAGGTTACCACACTTTGGCATTACTTCATTTTACTTTTTTGTTTCATATCCCAGACACTTCCATCTGAATGGGTCAAAAACATGCTTTTTCTCCCGCATTTTAAGTTTTAATCATTCAACATTAGAATTATATTCGGAAAAAATAATCGTTCAATATAGCTAAAAAAAACGTGTTATATTGATTTCGCATATTTTTCGAACCGGCTCTGCAAAATCAACCTGTTTTTCTGTTTTATATTTTTTTCCCTACACGTTTTTTTGTGCTTACAATTTTTCAGCAGTAAATCATTTGTTGTTGACGGAAGTAAAGGTATTGTTTGATGTCGGAAGCGGTGCATTTGTTGGATGCAAAAGCAGCACATTTGTCTCGCGCACGCGCGTATTTAGTAGCTTTCTTTATAGGCTATTTAATAACAGGGCTTGTAATGAATTGATTTTCAAATGTTTATTTTTTATTTTACCACACTTTGGCAACATTTTACCACACTTTGGCAACATTTTACCACACTTTGGCAAATCGAATTTTTATTTTACCGCACTTTGGCAAGTATTTTACCACACTTTGGCAAGTAACATAAAGTCTTCTCTATTTAATATTTAGAAACTATTAAAAACATTCATTACTTTCGATTTGAAACATAGAAGAAATATAATAGTTTTTTCTCACAAATCATTTAGTATAAAAACAACTGAAATACAAAATATTAGCTATTTTACTACACTTTGGCAAAAAGGATGGAAATATATTAGTTTATGCAGCATTGGGAGAAATTAAAAATAGGCAGATGAAGAATTCTCATACCCATAATAAGCATAAAATACATTATTGTAAAGAACATTGTTAATTATTATATATAGAAAAGAGAGTTTTTAATGTATGTACATATAAACATACATCTTTTTACTCTGAAACTTTCAGTTAAAATTAAGTATGACGGTTATTTTTAGACATTCCGATAAATATTTTGTCTAATAATGCTTTGTTTTTTGTGGAAAATGCTATTTTTGCCCAAAAAAGAACATGAAAAAGAATTACGAAGAAATATTCACTTCAGAGAAAATAACGGTATTGTCCAACAAGAAGAACGATAGCCGGATAATGAATCTGACGTGCCCTATCTACCAAACTAACTTCCTAACTGATGCGAAGCAAATTCTTAACAAAGGAACGTATCGTGCAATCAAATTCATCGTAAAACAGATTCAGGATGAAAGAATAATGCTTGAATCCTACATCAAGAACAACGAAACACTGAAGATTAATATATCACGTGAAGATATTCTGCGATGGTATCCGGATGAACATGCCCATCGAGAGCTGAAAGCTGCTGCAGAGTGGCTAAACAAGACCGACGTGAATTACGAAACGCCGACAGGATGGGTGATGGCCAAACTTGTCGGAGAGGTAAGTTATGATATTAATACCGGGATGACAATATATATCACTCCTGGTGTTCTCCCATTATATTACGTGGTGAACAAGCATTTTACAATGCTTGACTTTGCCGTAACGATGAGTATTCAGGATAAAGCCACACAATTTTTCTATGACAAATGCTGTAAATGGCGTTCTGCCGGTATTTTTTCATACACACCTCTGGAATTAGCAGAAGCTATTAATGTCAGTCCTATTACCAACCTCTTAAAAACAAGATATATCTTATCAGCTGATAGGGAAATGAAAAAGTTATTCCAGGAAGGATTGATAGACTTCTATTTCGACACTTATGAACTCCGTTCCGGCAAGGGTCGAGGTGGAAAACTCGACAAGTTCATCTTCAGGATTCAGGATTGTTTGCCAGGGACTGAAAAAGATTATCAGGAGCAAGCCCACATGAGAACATTCATTATAGAGACGATAAAAAGCACAGTTCCTTCTTTGGTTTCAGATGATATATTCAGACAATTAAAAGAGTTGTCAAGAACGGAACTGAAGGACTTATGCAGCGAAATGTCTATTTTCAAAAATGAGCTGCGAGAAAATAAAATCAAGGATGCTCGAGGGATATTGTGGTTCAAGCTAAGAAACAGATACAATATAAACCCCAATGGAGCTGAAAGGCTCAAGAAGAATCCCCAAAATGAATATCCAAAATTTAAAAAAATCAGCGAAGAAATTCATGCAAAATCTCAAGATGATGCCGCTTCAAAAGAAGAACAATACACACAAGCTACACTTCCATTTGAAGACGATAAACCTTCATGGTGGTCGTACTGGAGTGATACAATCAACGATATAATCAGAAATTACAGAGTTGGCGATAGGGAGATAAACGAGGTCGAGAAAAAAACATTGTCGTATATGTTCAATGAGAAAGATAAATTTTCACCTCAATATGACGGAGAGGAACTCCGAATACAAATTGAACCCAATATTTACAAGAACTACGTTGCCCAACCATTTTCGCCATTATATGATGGCCTCCATCAAGCAATAAAAGATAGCACATTCAAGTTCTTCCCGCATCTCAAAAAGCTGTCATATGCCGTTAGTGACTATGGTGGTAAATTAACCATTTTCCCCATCAAAGAACTTTGAACATTTAGCTGGCCATATAAACATGGTCAGCTTTTTTTGCGCTTGAAGATAAGGTAAAATCGGTTATAAAACAAATAAACTTATACTTGTCAACTACTTTGTAATAATGAACAAAATGTGATAATTTTAGGGAAAAAAAAGGAAATTACAAGAAAATGTTCGTTTTTTGGTTACGATGCGAAGCTAAAAAGAATTGAATAAATACAAAAGGCAATTAATCATATATTTGTTTTATTTAACTTAATATATCTATATACAGACGAAATGGGAACTCCAGTTTTCAAAGATATTTCATTGATGGTGTTCCCATTATTTCTCAAGTCTATTATTGTTTTTAATTTTTTTGTGCTAAGACTAATACCTGGTGGACGGCCTATTCTCTTACCTTTCTGTCTGGCTAACTCAATTCCTTCCCTAGTTCTTTCACTTCGTCCATTTATTTCCATTTCAGCAAAGACTCCAGCCATCATAAAAAACAATTCCCCAATCATTGTTGATGTATCTATACCTTCTTTAAGGGATATAATAATCATACATTTACCTCTTACAATGTCAAGAACCTCTAACAATTCTCTTGCAGACCGACCAAGTCTGTCAATCTTCCAGACAATTAATATATCACCAGCAGTAGATTGCTTTAATAATCTTCTCAGAACTGGTCTATTTTTTAACTTCCTTCCGCTCTTCTTCTCCATATAGATTTTATCACAACCAGCATGTTTCATTGCCTCAATCTGCATCTCAAGGTTCTGGTCTTTCGTACTTACACGAGCATAACCGATTTTCTTCATAATCGGCAAAGTTAAATCAATTTATTCTTTTCTCAAAAAACGAACATTTTTTGAGAGTCATGAAAAAGAAAAAAAATCTATTATTAGCCCTACTCTGCTGCGCTGGAGTCACAGTTTCAGCTCAGTCTTATTCGTTGAGAACTAATGTATTGGGTCTTGCAACAACGAATCTCAATGTCGAGGCGTCTATGACCTTATCAAGGAAATGGTCTTTCCATCTTCCGGTACAGTACAACCCCTTTAAATTCTCTGAAAACCGCCAATTTCGAAATTTCTATGTAGCACCAGGTGTCAGATATTGGCTTTTGCAAAGCTATATCGGTGGATTCGTTGGTGTATATGGAACAGCCGGTACCTACAGCGTAGGGAATCTTTTTGGAAGTAAGTACCGATATGAAGGCGAGAGTTATGGCGTATCAATATCAATAGGGAGGGCATACCAACTAAGTAAAAGCTGGAATTTCGAATGGGAAATAGGTGCTGGAGCACTTTGGATGGATTACGATAAATATTTATGTAAAAGATGCGGTGACTTAGTTTCCCGCAAGCATGAATGGGCTTTCCTTCCTACCCGTGCTGCACTTAACATCGTATATCTATTTTAAGCCATCGGACATGAAGAAACGCACAATCATACCTTTATTGCTTACCGGAATCATCGTATCGTGCGGCACAAAGAAACCTCTCGAAAGAGTCCGGATTTCTAATCCGAACATGGAAAAGAGAGCTAACCGGATAGATACGGCTTCTGTGCCGCAAACAATCAAATGGACAGATGATAAAGGCAAAACCAGAATCATCACCCGCTCCGAACATGACAGCATAAGCGGAGAGGACATCACCACTGTACAACTCAGTGAAATTACTGTAACGGCTCGTAGTAAACAAATAGCGGAACGTAACGGTAAAATAAATCTTGACTTCCTCGTGACCGTACCCGGCTCGCTAATAAACAACAAGTGGCAGCTGCAGCTTACTCCCGTAGCGTATAAGCCAAACGACACCCTTTATCTCGACAAGATTTTTCTGTCCGGAGCGGATTTCGCGAAGATGCAGAAAAAAGGATACCTCCAGTATCAGGCTTTCCTTGCCTCCATCATTCCTGACAGCCTCTATCTGCAGGAAATGTTCAACCAAAAAGGTTACAAGAAGGCAATGGCTGAGCTGGAGAATGAATATTATCAAGCATGGAAAAATGAGGTTATACAAAAAGAGCGCTGGATAGACTGGTCAGACAGACTGAATGCCCGTTTCCGGCATTTCAACTTCAAAGTCGACCAGAACCGTGCAGCCATACAGGGATATAATTCGATACTCGAATATTTCCCGGCTTACAGCATGCACCGCCAGCTTGATGCAACCAATGTTCCGAGCAAGTGGAAGATGTTCGTGGACGGAAATCATACCATCCGCACCAAGCAGCTCACTCCCGAAGATTCAGTAGAGATAACCAAACGGTTTACCAACTATAAAAAGATAGCCGAAAACCAGCGCAAAAAGGAAATGAAGGACGAAATGTACGACAAGTATGTCCGCTTCCCGCTACAGGCTGCACGTCTCGATACCATTATCAAGGAAGGGTCCAAATTTGTGTACTATTACAAGCAGGAACTGCCTGTAACAGAACAGCTGAAACGCATAGACCTGACACTTAACGGAGTAATACTTGCCAAGGACGAAAGCATAACACCGCTTCCTCCGTCTGATACCATCAGCTATTTCATCAGCTCAATGGTTCAGTTCCTTGACCGGGAACCGCGATACAAGAAGAAAATCATTACACGCAAGGATGAAGTGAACGTGACAGCATACATCAACTACCAGACTGCTTCCACCACTTTCGATGAGCGGATAGGGAAAAACAAGGAAGAGCTGGAGCGTGTATTTGAAACTATCAGGAATATCAATTACACTGGAGAGTTCCTTATTGACAGTATCTATATGACAGCCACTTCCTCACCGGAAGGTTCAGCCTCTCTGAATATGCAGTTGTCCAAGGGACGCGCACTGAATCTGAAACAGTACCTGCTTCGTGAATCGGACGACAGGGAAGGAGTTGACAGCCTGTTCCGTCCGCAATGGATAGGAGAGGACTGGGGCAAACTCCGGAAACTCATAGCAGCAGACGACAGCCTCCCCAACCGGGCAGAAATGATAATCATGTGTGAGAATGTCAACAATCCGGACAGAAGGGAAGAAGCACTGCGCACTTATCCGGAAGGATACAAGCGCATGCGAGATAAATACTATCCGCTTCTTCGTGCCGTGGAATTTAAGTTCCATCTGCACCGCCGGGGCATGATTCAGGACACCATCATCATGCCTGTAATAGACTCGACTTATCAGGATGCCATCAGGATGATCGAGAACAGACAGTACAAGAAGGCACTTGTCGTTCTTGACGACCAGTATCCGGATGATTACAACACTGCGATATGTCTGATGTCACTGGGCTACGACCGCCGGGCTTTGGAAATCATGAACAGACAGGCAGATACGTCCAACCGCAACTATGTACTTGCGATACTCTACTACCGCCTGAAAGATGAGACTGAGGCAGTCAAGCATTTTGTCAAAGCCTGTGAACAGGATGAGACAAAGATATGGAGAGGCAAGCTTGACCCTGAGATTAACACACTGATAAAAACCTATAACTTATACAAAGATGAACTTGAATAAAAAAATTCCTGCTGCAATAGCCTTAGCATCATGCCTCCTGCTTCCGTCATGTGACTTCAATGAGGATTTCTGTACCAGATACGGTGAGCTGATAGCCTACTGCGACTGGGAAAACATCACGGAAAAAGCACCGCTTCCTCCGCTGCGCCATGTAATCCCTTTCCAAGGGAATGCATCAATTCAAGAAGCAAAGACATTCACGCAAGACACCTTGCGCTGGCAGCTTCCGAGAGGGGATTACCGCTTTGTCTTCTACACAGGTGATTACCAAGTGAACCGTTTGGATGATTATTATGAGTGCAACCTGTCTGTTCCCACAGACACGGTCAACGGCAAAGCCTATATCACAGCTGTGCAGAAATACTGCTGCTCATCGGCATTCAACGAAAAGCTGGAGTACCAGGAAAGCAGGACACACAAAATCACGCCTTGGAATTTCGTGAGCAAGGTAAACCTAAAGCTGAATGTCACCGGGAACGTGCAGCCGTTATCCCGCATCAGCTACGAGCTGGACGGTCTGAGTACATCGCGCTATCTCGTATCACGGGAGAAGAGCGGTTCTGCCATCCTGCCGGGAGAGTTCAAGAAAGAAGGCAGTACATGGAACAGCAGTTTCTACCTGTTCGGAGTATATCCGGACACGGACAACATACTTACAGTGAAGGTAGAAATGGACAATGACAACGAGATTTTCAACGAAATCCGAACCATAGACCTGTCCCAACACCTCCGTCCCCTGAACGATGACGAAATTACGCTGGAGATAGACTTCGAGGTGGGCAAGGGCATGAAAGTGGAAACGGTAACAATCACCGACTGGATAGATTGTCCTGAAACAGAATTACAGTAGCCAAGTGCTACAATTTATTAATTTAAATCTTTATAAAAAATGAAAAAAGTGATTTTAATGGCAGCACTCGCTGCCGGAGTATTCAGCTCATGCAACAACAATGAGCTGGAAGGTGTACAGAGCAATGAAGCAGGCAAAGCAAGCATCAATGCAGTAATCGAAGGTTCTGAATCCAGAGCAGGATTTGAGTCAAAGACTCAATGGCAAAACAACGACAAGTTGGGTCTGTTCATGTACAAGGCAACAGGATGGGGCGATGCGTATCCGAAATTCTCCAGCCAGAACAACGAGGCTACCAAAAATGCAGGTGGATGGAGCCTTGCAGCAGATATGTATCTGACTGCTGACAAAGCCCATGTCTATGCTTATTATCCCTATTCAGCTACTGCAACAGACGGAACTAAGGTTGCCGTACAAGCAGCAACAACGGATTACATGTGGGGAAAAAGTAATGAAATCTCTGTTGCAAATCCTGTTGCCAACATCGTTATGAAACATGCGCTTTCTCAGTTCGTTTTGCGCTTAAAAGTATCTCCGGATTATAAGAACGAAGGCGTTCTGAGTGCAGCCAGCTTGAAAGCAGGACAGAACAAGTTCGCTACCGAAGGAACGATGAACCTGAATGACAACGGTAAGATTACCTTCACTCCGGCTAAGACCGAACTGTCTTGGCAGCCTAACACAACCATCCCTACAGTAGGCTCTACTCCTGTTGACTTCGCTGCTGCTGTATTCCCGATTTCCTATCAGAAGGATGAAGCAACCATCAACGTGACTATTGACAATGTCAAATATGAATATAAAATCCCGGCAATTGAATGGGTAGCCGGAAAACGCTACATCTATTCTGTTAGCTTATCTTCGAATGGAGCACAAATCGGCGGTGAGGACGGAACATCGGTAACTATCGAGCCGTGGACTGATTCTGTAACAGACATCGAACTGTCACCCGTTAAATAATGAACTGACAAACATCATACCCATAGGTTTTAGCCTATGGGTATATATAACTGAAAATATTAACGAAAGCGATTGCAAGGCGCAAGTCCCTTGCTAAAATTTTATGAGATTAAAAACTATTATTCCATCCTTATTATTGACCCTTTTCTGCGCTGCCTGCAGCAAGGAACAGGCAAATATTCCGGAAGCGAAAGGGCATATTACCTTTACCGTATCGGGAGAGAGCCGCAACACCCAAGGAAGCACCTTTGAGAAGGGTGATGCCATCGGTGTGTTTGTCAGAAACTCCGGAACAGACTTTGCGACAAACAGCAAATATGTATATGACGGTAAGAAATTCAATCCGGCAACAGAGGCGGATGACATAGTTATCACCAAGGGACCGGATTTTGACTTTTATGTATATTATCCCTATGATGAGACTCAGAGGGATATAACGAATATCACCCACACCAGTGTCAATCAGGATGCCCTTTCGGGCTGGCTGTCGAGTGACTTTCTGAGTGGCTCGTACACGGAAAAAATCATTGACTTCTGCGTTCCCCTGAACTTCCAGCACAGGAACTCAACCGTGGAGGTACACATCAATAAGAATGACGGAGAAGTGACCGGAGTCGTTATCAAGAACGTGAAGTACAGAAGTTCGTATAATCTTCTTACCGGAGAAACTAAGGTAGATGATACCGTAACGGATTTAAGCATGTACAGCTATAAGCCGGACGAAAACCGGAATACCCTGTTCCGTGTGACTCTGCCAGAACAGACCTTGTCAACCAATACCAACCATATACAGCTTTCCGGAGGAAGCAATCTGACCCTACAGGGGACATCATCCATGCCTCTTGTAGCGGGAAATATCCATCAGTTCAACATCACCTACAAAAAGACGGTAAGCATCAAGGATTACGCTCCGGGCGGCACAACGGGCGGAGCCGGAGAGTACAGTCTGGGAAGTACGGCTACCGTAACATCATCACCCAATCCCGGATACGAATTTGTCGGATGGTATGAGAACAATCAGTTACTAAGTTCTAACCAGTCATATACATTTAAGGTATTGTCAGACCGTACTTTGGTACCGAAGTATCGTAATTATTCAAGCTGGACTGTTAATATATCGGCAAATCCAACCCAGATTAAGACAGCAGGAGGTAGTTCGGCTATCACAGCATCTGCGGTACGTAATGTGTACATCAATGGTGAGTTACAGGGTACTGCTACCGGAACCGTATCACTGAGCAGCGACAATCCGGCATTTGTTATCACCGGCACGACCGTCAGGGTGAGTGAAAACACAACAACCAGCACGCGTTCTGCCATCATTACAGCAAGCTGTGGAGGGGTAACCAATTCTGTTACTTTAACCCAACCAGGTAGAAAGGAAACCTATGTATTTACCATTAATGGAGGTACTTCCGTTACCTCATTATTTGAATCGAAAGGTGGGACAGCCCAATATACCATTGTCAGCCAAAAAACCATTGTAATCGATGGCAATTCGACAACGGTTCAAGCAAACTGGAGCTCATCATGGAATACTTCATCATTCGGTTCACTGGGTAACGATGGTACACTGATTATAGTAGATAACCCAAATACGACACAACGTGCCGCTGTTATCACCCTTACTCAGGAAGGAAGTGGAAAACAGGTTTCAATCAACGTTGTACAGAAAAAGAAAAACTCCGTAGATATTGAAGATTAACATGATAAGAAACGTAATAATAACAGCATTCATTGGTGCAGCTCTTGCGAGCTGTACCAATGATTCTCCGGAACATAATGAAGCATTACAAGTAGAATGCTATTCACGTTCTGCGAACGAGAAAAAAGTAGTAGAAGACTTCGGCATGTATGTCTTGACCTCATCAGGAACGGCTTACCCGGGAGTAAGTAACCCAGTGCACGTTACCTATCAGTCACCAGGCTGGAACTTCTCTCCCATCCTTCTGAGTGAAGATGCCCAGATTTATTCTTTTTCTCCCTATACGGAAACAACTGATTGCAGTGCACTGAATATTAATCTTAATAATCAGACTGATTATCTTGCTTCTGCAGCAATATCTGCCAGTAAGTCTAATCCCTCAATAAGCATTACAATGAAGCATATACTCAGTAAGATTAATGTAACAATTGACGGGTCAAGTTCATGTCAAGTCAAGCTGCTGAATGTTCCAAACGCTGCGACGTACAATTTAAAAACCGATAAACTGACCGTTGGCGGAAGTGGTAATATAACGACCAGTTCATCAAGTGTTCTGATTTGTCCGGCATCCTCTCAGGTCTTGAAGATGAATATCACCTACAACGGAAAGGAATATGACTATACTGCAGCCTCTAAAACTTATGAAGCAGGTAAGGAATACGGCTATGACCTTACTATCAGTGATAGCAAGGAATTAGTCATTAATGGAGATGTGACAATTACAGACTGGGAACAAGCCGGTGATTATGAAGGAACAGTAAACGAAAAATAAACATGAAGAAAAAAATTTCATTATTAGTATTTGCCTTAGCAACATCAACAGGTGCATTCGCGCAGGATGCTCGAAGCGCAATGAATCAAATACTTGATGGTTATACCTTACCTATTTTTGTTGCATTTATGCTTGGCGGAATTGTCTTAGGATTGGCTCAGCAATGGGACAATATTATAGACAAGGATAATAGAGGAACACGTAAGGATGGGCTCTTTGCGCTTGCCTGGTATGTTGGTTATGCCCTTGTAGCCGCAATAGTTGTCACAGCTGTTAAGTCGGCTATATCCGGAATATCATTAGAAGTATGAAACACAGTTTCCGAAAAGGTTTGGAAAGTCCCTGTAAAATCAGGGGCTTCCTTTCAACAGACTACTGGATACTGGTAGCAGCATTATCAGGAGCATTTATACTTTTCATCTTGGGCTTACGTTCTGGGATAATGGTCGGAAACTGGAGCACATGCATTATGACTATTATATGCAGCATCGTTCTATTTCCCATCCTGATTCGGAAATTCAGGAAGAACGCAAAAAGTAAGAAGTTCGATGAAATAAAGAAAGAATATACAATTAGTAATTTCCAATTAAGCCACACTATCAGAAAAAATGAGAACAGAAGAAGCATATAGTATCTTAGACATTATTAATGAGGAGAATGGGGTGATACTTACCAAAGGTGGAAATATCTGTATATCCTATCAATTAGAAGAACCTGAATGCTATTCGCTTTCACGTGAGGATATAGACCAAAGGAACAGTCTCATGAAAGAAGCCTTCAAGTTTCTTCCGGACGGATGTTTTGTACACAAACAGGACCTTTATCTAAGGAAAAATTATCATGCAGTACCGCTGAATTGGTCATTTCTTGATATAGCAGATGCCAAACATTTTGAGGGTCGGCTATACATGCAGCACTTGTGCATCATTCACTTTGTTCTGACAGGACTCAACTCGTTGGACAAAGCATATATTTCGTCGCCTTTGGCATATAAAGAAAATTTGCATAAAGAAGATCTTGAGAAGTTATCTGATTTCCTTGAAGCGATAAATAACTGTGTCAGCATTATTAAGAATCTGAGAGACACACGGATTGCTCCCATTAAAGGAGAAGATTTGAAAAACTATATATCAGGATACTCTAACCTATTTTCTGACACAAATGCAATTACTGACATACATGTTGACAATGAGTTACATGTAGGGAAAATAAAAGGAAGATATTTCTGTATCTGTGATGAAACAATGTTCCCAGATAATATAAACAGTTATGTGAAAGACAGCTCTCTACCGATGGCAAATGCGGAACTATATCACCCTCTTTTAGAGGAATTGGGAATGTATCTTCCCTATAACCACATAGTTAACCAGATTATATATCTGGAAGGGAATGATAAATTACGTACACAGATTGCCCGCAATATCGACATCTATGGTTCAAACAGCTCCATGAGCAAAAGTATAAAAGTGCAGTTTGAAAAACTCGATAAACTCCAGGAGGAAATAATCGAAGAAAATGAAACGCTTGTGCGTACCCATTTTTCAGTCTGCATTTTCGATGAATCAGAAGCCGTTCTTGACAAAGCTGAGAAATCTGTAAAGGAAACATTAAACATTAACCAGTTCAGATACTATATACCCGGATATGATAACCTTGGAAGAATCCATTTTTCATGCGTTCCAGGGCAAATTAGCTGCATGCCCAAAGAGTATCTCATCCTCACAACCTTGCCCATTGCACTCTGTCTATTCCTACAGTGCAGTGAATACAGAAATGATGATGAAGGAATCTTCGTACATGATAGAATGTATCAGATACCACTTCGTAAGGACATCTGGGATGCTTCCAAAAAACGCGTAAATGCCCGTAACGGAATGATTATAGCTGGAACTGGTGGAGGAAAATCAGCCTTCACACTGAATTTCACCCAACAGCTAATAGAGCAGGATTACACTTGCATCGTCGTTGAATTCGGAAAATCCTTCAGCCAGCTTTGTAAATTGTATCCGGATATATCTCTACATGTAGATTATGACGGTAAAACGCCACTCGGAATTAACCCGTTCGATTTAGGTGGGAAGATAAACCTTGACAATAATGATCTGGAAATGCTTTCAGGAATTGTCCAGCGATATTGGAAGCATATGTTTACCAAAGAAGAGTCTGAAAAAGAGGTTGCATTAACCCGATTCATCCAGGACTATTACGAACAGGTTTCTTCCGGACATAACTTCGAAAATTTCTACCATTATGTAACAGAAAACTATGAGGAGATACTCAAACGGAAAAATGTTGTGAGCAAATATTTCGACCTGGAGTCTTTCAAGTTGAACTGCGGTGAGTTCTTGCCCGGACAGCGATATGAGAATGTATGCAAGGATACTCAAATGGACTTTGCATCAAAGAAATTCATCGTATTTGAACTTACGCAAATCAAGCAGGACAGATTCCTGAGTAACCTCGTAATGAGTATGATTTTCTCCATTATTCAGAAGAAACTTCTATCTGACAGAAGAAAAAGAGGAATTTTGATTTTTGACGAATACGCAGAAACGGCACAAATGACTGATACGGCCACCGGAACAGGCATTCATAGTTCTGTCGCATTCTGTTATCAGAAGATTCGTAAAGAAAATGGTGCTGTGTATACCATCGTACAGACTCCTGAACAGCTTCCCGACGACGAGAATACCAAAAACATCATCAGTAATACAGATATGCTTTTTGTATTGCCGACAAAGGAAGTAATCTATCAAAGTATAATAGACAAGTTCAAGATTACAAGAGATTACCAGATAGCATTAATGAAGTCCATGCGGAACAACTTTTCCGGTCCTCGCCCTTATTCGGAATGCTTCATGAGAATGGGTGAGAATTACGCTACAGTAACACGCTTGGAATTTTCTAAAGAAAAATTCTTAGCCTTCCAGACTGAGGGAGAAATCTGGTCTGACCTTGAAGAGAAGACAAAGAGAATGTCCATGCAGGATGCCATTACAGAATATATTAACGAACATAAAAAATAAAAGTCATGAAGAAATTATTAATTGCCTTATTAGTATTGTCTCTATCTCTACAGCTACATGCCCAATGGGCCGTAGCAGATGCTCCCAACCTTGCCCAGAATGTAAAGAATTATGCGGAACTGCAGAAGCAGGTAAACCTACTCACCGACCAGAGAAGCATACTTGACGAAAGTCTTGATATGATGCGTAAGGTTAATACTACAATTGGTAACTCTGTTACCGTTAAAAACATAATGGAACGGCAGATTCGCCTCTCCAGTATGTGCGTAGATATAGTTGGGAAGCATGAACTGAGTACTCAATCCGCTCAAACATTAATGGCTTCAATCGCTCAAATATTATCCAACAACAATAGAATGATTAGCCTATCAAAGATGATATTATCCTCAACAGTCAAAATGAATGATGCTGAACGTTTGAATGCTCTTACTGAAATTGAGAAAGAAATGAAAGAGGAAGAACAGAAGATATACAAATTGTCTTCTATTCTAAGCAATTATGATGCGATTAAACGAATGTTGAAATGAATCCACAATATAAAATAGATTATGCATTTGAGGATATATTCGATGCATACGCATATGTAAAATCAAGCATTGTCTTTGATGCTCTATTTGCTATAATTGCTGGCATAATACTTACAACACTTGTATTCAAGCTCACAGGCACTATAAAAGACATGATTTCTGAAGGGAAAGGATTCACTGCCAAGCACTTTTTTGAGATTGGGAAAGAATATATAGTTATCATGGTTGTAATTGTTCTGTTACCTGTTTTTATAACTTTATTCGAACAACTACTTGCCTATACAGCAGACCAGCTTGTAAATAAACTTGCTCCTGGAGGAATATATAATCACAATGAACATATATTACATTTAGCTGAAAGAATGATTGAAGATTCACAAAATACAGATTTGTCTGATGCTGTAGTGTCTGGTCCATTTAAAGTTATCTCTGGTCTTCTTATGGCTGCTATTGGTTCGTTTTTTGCATGTGCTTATAATTACGTTATGCACATTTTTGTAGCCAACCGTTATTTAATGGTATTAATGATGGAACTGGTCGGACCGATTGCACTTGTTTGCCTACTTAATAATGATACCAGAAGTTCATTTTTTACATGGTTAAAAGGTATGTTCGGGATTTTCATGTTATATCCCGGATTTATAATGGCAAGCGTATTTGCAGACGAATATACAGCAAATCTAATAAGCAATTCTGTATGGCCAGCATTCGTGTTAGTCGTCTTCTCTTTCATACTTAAACTATCCCTATTAGCAACTGTAAAAGCAATGGTAAATAAATGGTTATGATGCACATTAAAGATATATTGAAGGATTTCAGCAAATATGCTGAAGCTCGTAAAAATTATACACTCAGAACGAAGCTTGTTTTCATTTTCTGTTCGGTGGCTATCGCTATGGTACTATTCTTCAGCTATCGGGTCGTTAACAATGCGATGAATAAGATTATAGTGGTGAATGAAGGTGGTGAATTTGTCCATTTTAAGGCTATGCAAACAGACAAGCTGTTTGAGAGTCTCTTAAAAAGTCACTGCTATTATACTGCCTACTACCTTAACAGCTTTGACCGCCTGACAATTGAAGAGAACCAAGCTCGCGGCTTGTTCCTTGTGAACAAAAGTGAAGCAAATACCATTTTCGCAAAGTATCAGGCAGACCGTGCTTACGGAGATGCACTTGAGCTCGGGGTTGTATATAGATGTGACTTCGAGAAGATAATTAATGTCAGCGTACAGGGAAATGAATATAATGTACAGTTCTCCTCTGTATTATCAATAATATCAAACACGGGAACTAAGAAAATCCGGATAATCAGTGAAGGGACCGCTATAAGGACTGCACCGCAATATCCAGAGAATGTGACCGGCTTCTTTTTTAAGAATTATCAGCAAACCTATCTGCCATATGAGAACTAAATACCCCAATTTTATGGCTATCTCTCTCGGGATAATTGTCGCAGAAATGTTAGCCTTAGTATTATATCTGTTTTATCGCATAATGCCTGAGTAAGAATGAGAACGAAATTCATAGTAATTGGAATTATAGGAGTAGTAGTAGTAGGACTACTATATCTGATTTATCTCACACTTCCCAAAGATGAGAAAGACAAAGGTGATGAAGTCAAACTTCGCAGCGAAATAAAATCCGGATATACGGTTGATGAAATGATTAACGAGGTCAAAAAAAATTCCAGACGTAATCAATATGAAGAAACCAAGCCTGACACGTCCAATGAAGAGGACTTACAGAGAATCCAGGAACTCATTAAACAAAACGAGGGTGCATTTCAGGAGCCTGTTCAGCAGCGTACAGAGACAGCCGTACAAGCTGTGCCGCAAAAAAAGAAAAAAGTAAATATAGAAAAGGATACTACAAGCATAGCGATAACCAAGCCTACACCTCCTGTACGTCGTACTTTTAACAGTATTCGACTGATTAAAGAAGATGAGAAAAACGCGATAAAAGCATTCGTCCATTCCACACAGACAGTCATGGTTGGTTCGACTCTTAAAATGCAGCTTGCTGAAAATTGCCTGACTGACGACGGCCAGCGAATACGAAAAGGTACGCCAGTGTACGGAGAGGTCACAGCGATTGACGGTGAAAGGGTTATTATTAAGATAAGTTCGATTAATATCAACAATAATATCCTTCCCTTCAAGAAGAACGTGTATTCCCGTGATGCCATTGAAGGAATATATGTTCCCGGGAACCCGAAATCAGACGTGGCCAAAGATGCTGGTGCATCAGCCGTTTCAGGAGCCAATACCAATATATCAGGAGGACTGGACATCGGTACCCAGCTTGTGGCAGGTGCGGCAAACAGTGTTATCAGCGCGACAAAATCCGCTACAAGCAAGAATATCCGGAAAATCAAAGTAACAATAAAAACCAATTATCAAATCCTATTAATGGAGGACAAAAAACCATGATAAAATACTTGTTATTCATAATAATGCAAATCCCTTTCCTGGCACACGCGCAAATGATTGAGGAACTTTCTGCTACTCCTCTGGAGATTGGATATGAAAAGACGCTGCACATAATATTCCCCACTGAAGTGAAATACTGTAACGCGGGGAATGACCATATACTTGCTGAAAAAGTGAGTGCACAGCCCAACATTATCCGTATCATTGCAGCAGAAAGAAACTTTCCTGGCGAAACGAATCTTTCCATCGTTACGGCAGATACTAAGTTCTATTCATATTCCATCCACTATAGTGACACACCAAAAGTAAGTTACATTCATGTAGGGGACACCTCCCCTACTCCGCATGTACTTCCAGTTGGTAAGGATAAACAGATGTATCTGATTTTCCCCGGTAAAATTACATATGAAGACCACGGTTCTCAGGACATCGCAGTAGAAAAAGCTGAAGGTGTAGATAACATTCTTGCGGTCAAAGCTGTGTGTGAATATCAAAAAGAATCAAATATTTCTGTAGTAACGGATTCCGGAAAGTTCTACACATTTAATCTTAAATATTCTCCCAATCCTGAAGTCTTCACTTTCGTCATTGATAAAGACGAACAGCAGAAAGTAGCAATACTTGACGAAGGAGAATTGACTACCGACCAGAAAGAAAAAATCCATGATGCGATAAAAAAGCGTTTACCGATGGATCTTGGATTAACCGATAAAATATCCGGGGTTGAATTTGAGATAAACAATATCTTTATTCACAATGATATTCTCCTATTCAGAATTTCTCTTCGTAACCGCACCCAGATTAATTATACGATAGACTTTATGCGTCTGTACATTCAGGATGCGAAGAAAAGCAAGAAAACAGCTATCCAGCAGCTGGAACAAAACGTTCTGTTCACATTCGATTATCCGGAAGATATTCCAGCTCACGAAAAACGAACGTTTGTCGTGGCCGTCAATAAGTTTACCATCCCGGATAAGAAACGGCTTGTAATTGAGATTCAGGAGAAGAATGGGGGCCGGCATTTCTTCTACAAACTGAAAAATAAATCCATCCTGGAATCTGAAGAAGTTTTCCGCAATACTCAAGAGCAAAAAACTGAAGACGAAGCAGACAAAATACTCAGGAGGGTCTACCGATGATTGCATACATGATAGCCTGCATGCTGCATTTCTCAATATCTACAAACCCGAATGTAAGAAACAGTCTGATAGAACTGCTTGAAGGATGCCACACTTTACAGCCGATAGGGAAAATAATAGACATTCTCCACAAAGAAGGTATGTACGAATCCCTACCCTTACAATGGCCAGTTAAAGGTAAATACCGGATAAGCAGTCATTACGGATACCGTAATCACCCACTGACAGGAACGAAAAAATTTCACTCGGGGGTGGATATTGCAGTCGAGCTTGCCACTCCGGTATATGCCGCCGGATCAGGGAACGTCATATATGCCGGAAGAAAAGGAGGATATGGACGCTGTATCATAATACAGCACCAGTTCGGATTTACCAGTATCTACGGGCATTTATCGGCCTATTATACTACGGCAGGCAGAGAAATCAAGCAAGGACAAGCTATAGGATTTGTCGGGAGTACAGGACAAAGCACAGGTAATCACCTCCACTTTGAGATACGTAAAAATAAAAGAGCAATAAACCCAATATGGTATGATGGATATGAGAGATGAAGTTGAACAGATAATATTGCGAACAATGGTTAAGGAAGGGATGGATGCTGCACCTCAGGATTACGAGTTCCTGATGAAATATAATCTTAAGCAGATTTATTTCTACAGTATCGACTGTTCGATGAACGGAGCAGGAATAGACCTGAAGTCTCCCATACTGGAGAAACTAAAGAAAGCAATCATAGAAGATACGACCTTTCCACTTCTTCATGATGAATACAAAAAAAATGGAAAAGCGGGAGTCATGAAAAAATTATTGAACAACGAAGCGTATTATAAAACCTTTTTAAAATGTATTCGAAATGGTAAGTAATAATATTGTCGATTACCTGGAAAGAATTAAAGGGCTGTATACTCTCATTAAGCAGGAACATACAGGTTCTCTCAGTGATATAGCAAAAAAAATGCGATTGTCACGGCGAACCATTGCAAACTATATATCTGAACTTAAATCGCTCGGTGCGGATATAAGTTATGACAAACAGCGTAATACATATTTCTTCAACAACGAGTTTACATTGTATGCAACATTTGAAGTAAAATTATCAACATAGCGAAAGAAAAAAGGAAGAGTGCAACATTGTTGCACTGGTGCATACTTAGCTTTGCAGTATGTATAAAATAAATCTCAATTTATAAGTAAATTTTCGAATTTGTAATTTTTTTACCCCCGGAGCCTGCGTGAGTATCCTCCGGTTTTTAAAGAAAAAAGTAACACTTTTAATAATTATAATTATGAAAATGAAGTATTTATTTTTAGCATGCGGTATGGCTGCACTATTTGCTGCCTGCCAAAACGAAAATGAGCCGAAAGTTGTTTCGGACAAGCCCGGAACCAGCGGTGATTACAGAATCATCATTGAAGGAGAAGAAACGGATGCACAGACTTCCAGGTCTTCCGGAACAATCCAGTTTGTGGGAGGAACTGCGAGCGGAGCAGGCCTCTATGACGGAAAAGCAAAAGCCCTTGTTTCTGCCACGCCAGACCCCGGATACGAAATCAATTATTTTTACGGTGGTCCTGATTCTGAACCCAAAAAATACGACAATGCCAATGGTGGAGCTACATCATTTGATGTTCCAATTAATGGTCAAGACCATTTATTTCATGTCGGATTCAAGAAGAAAACCGGTTCGCTTAGGATAAACGCCGGAACTGGTGGAACAGTATCTCCAAATGGTCAAGTAGCAATCCAAAGAGAGGTACCTTTCTCAATAAAAGCAACACCCAATAGTGGTTATGAATTTGCAGGATGGACTGTCAATAGTGGGAATGTCACAATTGCCAATGCAAGCAGTACAATTACTACTGCGACATTAAATAGTGCTTCAGGAACTATTACAGCAAATTTTAAGCAGAATATAGTTACAATTTATGCATATTCTACTGAAGAAATATTAGGCGATGTAGATGAATTTTATTTGAAGGTAGACCAGCCGTTACCTTTTGATGTTATTTTTGATTATACTACAGGATATACAGAATGGGATGATAGATACGACCCACCGCAGGAAATAAATCATGAAGAATCAACAACAGCTACATTAGTTAGCGGCAAACTTGAATCAAGTCATCAAACCCATAATGGTGGTGCTTATGGTGGTTCTATGGGAGTTTATACAACACTTTCATTCTACATTAATGGGGAAGAAATTAATCCTTCTGAACAATTTACTATTAATGGTAAGAAATACATAATAAAAATAGTGAGAATATAGAAAAAAGCGGAGAAAGTCAATGAACTTTCTCCGCTTTTTCCCTATTAAGAAATTGCAGAATTTCACACTTGTATGTGACATAATATCAATATGGACTATCGCCAAAAATAGCATAGAAAACAGTTCCGGAAGGATATTCTGTTTCCCTAATCTCTACTTCGGCACGTGATGTAATGCGTTTATCATCAACATACCAACCTTTGAACTCTTGCCCGTATAAGTGACTTAGTTTCATAATGTCTCCTTTCTGTAATGTGACGGTAAGTCCCCCATTACAATTTGCTTCTCCATAGAATTTTTGATTAACATAGACCATAATTTTACTATTTGAAGTCTGAGAGACATAGCTTCTACCCATTACAGAATAAACTGTACCTTTTTGAGTAAATTTTGCTGTAATAGTTCCTGAAGGACATGTAGTCCCCCTTCAGGTACTATTACAGCGCAGTTCAAGCAAATTAGTAAGACTTATACTGTTGTAATTGAATATTTTTATTGGGACTCAACTAATAATATTTATAAAATGTTTACCCCACCAAGTAGTTTATATTTTTATGATTCAAAAACTATGAAAAAAATAACTGGGGGACTATATGATGAGGGAGTACAAATAGCTGGAGATTTAACTACAGAGGAGATTTCGGCCGGTGAATCTCCCACTGGTAAGAGAATGTCATTTGAATATTGTACAGTTAATGACGTTCGGACAACAGCACATATAGGTTTCACTGTACAAAAAACAACCTTCATATATGTCTATTTCCGAGAAGCGATATAACTACCATAATTCCCAAATACATGGATCATTTTCATGTATTTGGGAATTGTAATATTACTATCTTTGTAATATCGGATTTTATTTTCTAATTATATTATAATTACCATAAGTCCCATCTTCAGGAATTGAAGTGCCATTATATATTGTTTTTCCTTCGCAGATGATTACGAATTTTGTAATCTCTGATGTTCTTCTTTTTCCATTACCATAACCATCATCTTCATTAATACGTCTTATAATTTCATCTCCAGAACCAAATGTTTGTGACCATTGGTCCTTCTCAGATTGTGCATTATCTCTATAAGTCGTCTCTGTAAAATAATAGCTTACATTTAATGAGCATTGTACAGATGAGGTAATTGTATATGTAATATAGTCTATTTGACCTGAGCCATTTGATTCAGTTCTTGTGTTAACAGATAGATAAACGTTAACTTTGTTCTGTTTAAAATTAGCCGTAATAGTACCTGAAGTAATACTTCATAATTCTATTTCAAATTCTCTATTTTGTTCCGGTGTACAAAACTTGCTTTT
>ENA-USUJ01001330-USUJ01001330.1-human-gut-metagenome-genome-assembly--contig:-NODE-1330-length-21223-cov-7.175021_pt1 | contig 21223 bp, 18 predicted proteins | sample MGYA00250061_ERZ773398 | MGnify/ENA primary metagenome ERZ773398 (study PRJEB29103, sample SAMN06111992) | human gut metagenome | biome: human gut; feature: ankylosing spondylitis patient; material... | reverse complement strand
TTTTTTTTCAAGCAGAAGACGGCATACGAGATATTGGCGTGACTGGAGTTCAGACGTGTGCTCTTCCGATCTGGGCTTGACTGAGAGGACTAGCCAGCTTCCCGGCGCGCATTCAAAATCGTTTGTTTTGTCTCCCGAAACCGTGCATTTTTTGATTTTCCCACCTCTAAAAGTTAAAAATCCAGCGGAAAAAACGCTTCAGATGGTTCAAAAACCGATTTGGATGTGCTATACTAGGTGTTAAGGTGCCTGTATGGACGGGAAACCGGCGGGCATGACTGCGAATGTTCCACATGGAACAATTAAATTTTCCCGGAAGGAAGAATTGTGCGTGGCAAAAATTGTAGCAATTGCGAACCAGAAGGGCGGCGTTGGCAAAACCACCACCGCCGTCAACCTGTCGTCCTGCGTTGCGGCGCTGGGCAAGCGGGTGCTCATCGTAGACCTTGATCCGCAGGGCAATACCACCACCGGCTACGGCATCCCGAAGCGCAGCGTGGAAAAGGGAACCTACGAGATCCTGATCGGTGAAGCACGAGCATCCGAGGCCATCCGTAAGACCGAGTACCGCACCGATGTCATCGGTTCCAACACCCGTCTGGCCGGTGCCAGTCTGGAAATGATCGACCTGCCCGCTCGTGAGAGCCGCCTGCGCAAGGCGCTGGCCGAGGTGCAGAAGGACTATGACTTCATCTTTATCGATTGTCCGCCCAGTCTGGACCTGCTCACCCTGAACGGCCTGAGTGCCTGTGACAGCGTTCTCATTCCGGTGCAGTGCGAGTATTACGCGCTGGAGGGTCTTTCGGAGCTGATCAGCACCTTAAAGACCATTCGCAAAAAGTACAATCCGTATCTGGATATCGAGGGCGTGGTGTTCACCATGTTCTCGCTGCGGTATAACCTGACCGTGCAGGTGGTGGAGCAGGTGCAGAAGTATTTCGGCTCCAAGGTGTACAAGACCACCATCCCGCGCTCCATCCGCATTTCGGAGGCACCCAGCTACGGCCAACCCATCAATTTCTATGAACCCAAGGGCAAGGGCAGCGAAGCGTACATGGATCTGGCAATCGAATTTGTCAAGAACAACCGCCCGCACGAGCCCAAAAAGGCCCGCAGCAAAAGTGCACCCGTCGCAGAGCAGACGAAAAATGCTCTGGAAGATTAAACCTCAGGGGGAACATGAATGGCAAGAGGAAAAGGAGGACTTGGCCGCGGGCTGGACAGTCTGTTTGAAGATGCCGCCCCGGTTTTTGAGTCCGGTGCAAAGGTAGACACCTTGCCCCTGCGTGAGATCGAACCGGACCCGGAACAGCCGCGCAAGACCTTTGACGAACAGGCGCTGGGCGAGCTGGCGGCAAGCATTGCAGAGCATGGTCTGCTGCAGCCCATCGCGGTGCGTCCGCGTCCGCGGGGCGGCTACAGCATCGTGGCGGGTGAGCGCCGCTGGCGTGCCTGCCGCATGGCAGGGCTGAACGATGTGCCGGTGGTCATTAAGGAAGTCAGCGACGAGCAGGCCATGGAGCTGGCTCTGGTGGAAAATCTGCAGCGCGAGGATTTGGACCCGGTGGAAGAAGCAACCGGCATCCGGGAGCTGATGACCCGCTGCGGCCTGACGCAGGAGCAGGCGGCACAGAAGCTGGGCAAGAGCCGCAGCGCATTGGCCAACAGCCTGCGCCTGCTGAACCTGCCGGAAAACGTGCTGGAACTGCTGAAAAGTGGCTTTATCAATATCGGCCACGCAAAGGTGATCCTGAGCCTGCCCACGCCGGAGCTGCAGGAGCAGGCAGCGCAGATCATCGCAGACAACCAGCTGAACGTGCGTCAGGCCGAGGCACTGTGTAAAAAGCTGGCAAAGCCCGCAAAGGAGCCCAGAGAGCCCCAGCCGCGGGGCACTCTGCCGGTGGAGGTGGAAGAAAGCCTCAAGCAGGTGCTGGGCAGCGAGGTGAACGTGGCCTACCACGACGGCAAGGGCAGGCTGACCGTGCATTTCTATTCAGACGAGCAGCTGCGGGCCTTTGCCAACCTGCTGGGACAGTACCAGAACGAAGAATAAAGCGATCCAAGGCGGGCGACCGTCTTTGAACGGCACAGGGGAGGGGATCTTCTGTGCGAATCGAAATAGAGCAAGGAGAGTCAATCATGCTTGATATCAAATTTGTCCGTGAAAACCCGGACGCTGTCAAGGAAAACATCAAGAAGAAGTTTCAGGATGCAAAGCTCCCGCTGGTGGACGAGGTCATCGAGAAGGATGCCAAGTACCGCGCATGCCTGAAGGAAGTGGAAGCCCTCAAGGCTGCCCGCAACAAGCTGAGCAAGGCCAACGGCCCCCTGTTCGGCCAGCTGAAGAAGTGCACCGATGAGGCACAGAAGGCCGAGCTGCAGGCTCAGATCGATGCCAACAATACCGCCGTCAAGGCCGATGCCGACAAGATGGCTGAGCTGGAGCAGGAAGAAGAGACCCTGTCCGCACGCATTCAGGAGATCATGTACACCATTCCGCAGATGATCGATCCCAGCGTGCCCATCGGCCCGGATGATACCTACAACGTGGAAGCACAGCGCTTTGGTGAGCCTGTGGTGCCCGATTTCCCCATTCCGTACCACACCGAGATCATGGAGAGCTTCGACGGCATCGATATGGATGCTGCAGGCCGCGTGGCCGGCAACGGTTTCTACTATCTGCTGGGCAACATCGCCCGCCTGCACGAGGCTGTGCTGGCCTATGCCCGCGACTTTATGATCGATAAGGGCTTCACCTATGTGATCCCTCCCTTCATGATGCACGGCAACGTGGTGCAGGGTGTCATGTCCTTCCCGGAAATGGATGCCATGATGTATAAGATCGAGGGTGAGGACCTGTACCTGATCGGTACCAGCGAGCACACCATGATCGGCCGCTTCATCGACCAGACTCTGGACGAGGCCACTCTGCCCCTGACCCTGACCTCCTACAGCCCCTGCTTCCGCAAGGAAAAGGGCGCTCACGGCATCGAGGAGCGCGGCATTTACCGCATCCATCAGTTCGAGAAGCAGGAAATGATCGTGGTCTGCCGCCCCGACGAGAGCGCTGACTGGTACGAGAAGCTGTGGAAGAACTCTGTGGAGCTGTTCCGCAGCATGGAGATCCCGGTGCGTCAGCTGAACTGCTGCTCCGGCGACCTGGCCGACCTGAAGGTGAAGAGCTGCGATATCGAAGCATGGAGCCCCCGCCAGCAGAAGTACTTCGAGGTCTGCTCCTGCTCCAATCTGGGCGATGCACAGGCACGCCGCCTGCACATCCGCGTGAAGGGCAAGGACGGCAAGACCTATCTGGCCCACACCCTGAACAACACCTGCGTGGCACCTCCGCGTATGCTGATCGCCTTCCTGGAGAACCATCTGCAGGCCGACGGCACCGTGACCATTCCCGAAGTGCTGCAGCCGTATATGGGCGGCCTGAAGGTCATGGTTCCCACCCATAAGAAGGGTTGAAGAATTGACCGGCTTTTCCACAAGGTTCGGATAAATGGTTGAAAAATCCCGCTTTCTATTCAATGGAAAGCGGGATTTTTGCGTATCTTCGTTTGTATTTTGGACGACACGAAAAAATATGATTTTTTTAAAAATATGTGTTGACAAAAGGGGTATCTGTGGGTATAATAATAGAGCACTGTTCAAGTGCACAAACAATATGTGGCGGTATAGCTCAGTTGGCTAGAGCATTCGGTTCATACCCGAAGTGTCACCGGTTCAAATCCAGTTACCGCTACCACTTTTACAGAGTTTCGCTAAGGTTAGGGGGACGGTCGTCTGCAGTAGTGGGCGATGGATGTCGGAGGTTTTAGCGAAGCTCTGTATTTCTAAGGCCCGTTGGTCAAGCGGTTAAGACACGGCCCTTTCACGGCTGTAACATGGGTTCGATTCCCGTACGGGTCATGAATAAAATCCCTGATCTTAGGATCAGGGATTTTTTCATGCAACCCGTACGAGGAATCGAAGGAACACGGCCGCCCGCAGGCGGCAAAAAAGAGCCCAGTGGGCTCTTTTTTAGTGTTCGGGTCCCAACGGCTAGGAATGTCTACCGTGGTTGCTGCCGTTTTGACCCGTCCGAGGAATCGAACAGCACGGGCCGCCCGCAGGCGGCAACAGACAGCCCAGTGGGCTGTCTGTTCGTGCGCGGGTCCAAGAGAATTAGGAACGTCTCCGGTGCGAGACGACTGTTGATGATATCATTCCCGGTATTTTTCCATCATCTCTTTGAACAGCACCGCCGGAGAGGGCGGCGTGTAGGTGATGGCGTTGGCACCTGCGGCAATGGTCTCGGCAATGCTTTCTCCGGTCTTGCCGCCGCTGGCAATGATGGGAATGTCCGGAAACTGCTCCCGGATCCGCCGCACGACCTGAGGCGTCTCGGTGCTGCAGGCGACATTCAGGATCGAAGCGCCTGCATCCAGCCGCGCCTGGATGTTGGTATCGGCCTTTGTCACGGTGATGATGACTGGGATATCCACCACCCGGGAAACGGCCAGCAGATTCAGGTCCGAGATGGGGGAGTTGAGCACAACGCCCATGGCGCCCTGCCCCTCCACATCCTGGGCCAGCTGCAGGGTGCGCATCCCCTTGGTGGTGCCGCCTCCGACGCCGCAGAAGACCGGGATGTAAGAAGCCTGAATGATGGCATGGCTGATGGCCTGCTGAGGCGTGAATGGATAAACGGCAAATACGGCGTCTGCGTCACAATTGCGGATGATCGCAAGATCGGTGGTGAAAACAAAGCTTTTGAGCCGCCGCCCGTTGACCACGATGCCGCTGGCGGAATAAACTTCCTGCGGCATCCGGAGAATGTGCCGTAGGCGGCTTTCTACATTGGGAGAGGTCTTCTTTTCGGTTCCCATGGATGTGCCCTCCTGTGTCATTTTCTGGAATGGAATGAAATACAGTATAGGGAAGATCCTCCGCAAAATCAAGAAACAGGCCGTGAACAAACTGCAACAAAAAATCCCGTCGTGTCCGTTGTCCGGATGCGGCGGGATGCTTTGTTTTCTGCAGGATTCAGCGGTTGGCCTTGTGGAGATAGTCCAGGATATCCTCCGGTTTTGCAGCCAGCGCGTCGGCTCCTACGGCGGTGAGCTCTGCTTCGCCCCGGAAACCCCAGAGCACGCCCATGGCGGGCAGGTGGGCGTTGTGGCCGGTGAGGATGTCCACATCGCTGTCTCCAATGAAAAGTGTCGTCTTGGGGTCTGCCCCGATGTCCTGCATCAGGGCATAGACGCCAGCCGGGTCGGGTTTGGTGGGCACGCCTTTGCGGCTGCCCCGGATGACCGTGAACTTGCCCTTGCCAAAGTAGTGCTCCACGATCTTTCCACAAAACTCGTCGGCCTTGTTGGAAAAGACGGCCGTCTGGATGCCCTCGGCCTGCAAAGTGTCCAACAGCTCTGCCATGCCGGGGTACGGGGCGGTCTTGTCCTCTTTGTGGGCATCATACCGGGCGCTGAACGCTGCCAGCGTGGCCGCCAGCTGCTCCGGCGTGCGGGCGCTCTCCGGGGAGAAACGTTCTACCAGTTTGGGGATGCCATTGCCCACAAAGTGCTTGTAAGTTTCTACGGAAAAGGTCGGCCAGCCGTTCTGGGCACAGACCCAGTTGGCCGCGTCGGCCAGGTCGTCGATCGTGTTGAGCAGGGTGCCGTCCAGATCAAATAAAATCGTTTTTATCATAGGGATTCCTTCTTTTTGAATTCTTGGCTCTCTCGTCGAAAGACTCCCTCCGGCCGGAGGGAGATGTCGCAGCGCGACAAAGGGGGGAATAAGCTGGCGCAAAGCGCCTGAGAGGGGATGTTTCAGTGTGATTCCTGTTCCAGGAAACGCACTACGGCGTTTGCCTCCGCCAGCGGGATGCTCCGCACCTTGAGCCGCACCTGCCCGGGGAAGATCAGGGTCAAGTTGGTGCGCCGGACATTGGCCGCCCAGGGAGATTGGAACCCCATCAGGCAGAGGTCCGGGTGGAAGACGCAGATGCAGTGCAGGTAGACACCCTCCTGCCGCCGCAGGGTCACTTTGCCCTCCCGCAGCCAGATGCCCTCCCGGGTGTAGCCCATCACGGCCCCGCAGAGCAGCACAAAGAAGAAAACGGTGGGGACGAGCAGCGTCACGGTCATGGCGGGCAGGACGGTGACAGACACCAGCGAGAGCAGGGCGCAGAGCGCAAAGGGGATGCCTGCCGGTGCAAAAAAGATGAGGCTGCGCTGGGCGGTGTCGGCCCGGACGTCCGGTGGCATCTGGAATTCCGGCAGCAGCTCCCGGAACAGTGCCTCGCCGCCGGAGCGGTAGACGAAGAGCGGAAGCTCCGGCGTGCAGCAGCCCGCCGTGACAAACACCGGCCAGCGCTTGAGCACCCGGGCCGCCGGGGAGACCCGGACGTCGGCATAGCTGATCTGGGCCGATCGCACCCGGCACTCAAAGCGGTCGATCCAGCCGCCCCGGCTCCCGATCTGCGTTGCCGTGTGCCAGACCTCGTAGTGCACGGCCTGGGCAAAGCTGCGTGCCAAACTGGCCCCGAACAGTGCCGTTGCCAGCGTCAGCAGCCAGGCCGCGCCCGCCGGCAGCCACCGGGCTGCAAAGGCCGCCAGATGCCCAAGCTGGGCAAACGCCAGCGTCTCAGCATCCAGCGGGAGCTGCCGTGTCTGCCGGATGGCCAGCGCCACCAGCGCCAGCGTGGAAATGCCGTTGGCTCCCAGCAGGACCAATGCGGCCCGCTCACTCCCGGCGGGGGTGTGGAGGGTAGGCGTTTCAATGGGGAGCAGGCGGTCCGCCAGCTCCCGGGCGTCGGCCCGGCGCAGGCAGAGGGGGATAACATGCTTCCGCGGCTGCCCGGTGGGGTAGAGGGTGATCTTTGTCGCCCCGCCCAGCCGGAACAGCGCGGGCCGCTCCAGCGTCAGGGCTGCCAGCGCTTCCCCCCGGATGGTCGTGTCCAGTTTGAACAGCAGCTTCCAGCGCAGGTGCAGGACTCCGGCCTCGTCCAACTGCCAGCTGCTGAAGCGCAGGATGACCCAGCTCACCCCGCAGAGCAGGGCAAACAGGATGGCGTCCTGCCGCAGAGCCGTCCAGAATGCGGGCCAGTTCCGCTCAAACAGCACGTTGACAAGGGGGATGAGGTAGACCGCCAGCGTTTTGCGCAGAAAGCGCAGGGCTGCAAACGGGTGGAAGTGCTTTTCTTCTGTTGGAAAGCTGGGCCGCGGGTTGGGCGTTGTCATGGCAGCTCCTCCGCCAGTGCGTGGGCCAGCGCCCCGGCCTGCGCGGCGGGGACAGCGGGCAGGAACATCCGGGAGCCGGGGGCCGAGATGATGAGCACCGAGGCCCCGGCCAGCCGCAGCAGCGGGGTGCGCAGCTGCTGGACGCCCGTGACGGCCCGGCGGGGGAACACCTGCCGCACCGGCAGCACGATGCCGGAATACACCGTCAGGGTGCGGGCCCCCAGCACCGCTGCAAAGCTGCAGGCCCGGCACCGCGCCAGAAACACCAGCACGGCCCAGAGCGCGGCAAACACAAGGCCGGGCAGAATGCCCTGCCAGAACACGAACGGCGCGGCCAGCAGGCCGGGCACCGCCGCCCAGACACAGAGCACCGCCCGGCCTTTGGGCGGGATGATGACGGCCGTGCGCCGCAGCTCCCGCTCTGTCACTTGTCGGTCAGGCCCCAGGCCTCTGTCAGGAGGTGGAGGGAGTCATCCTGCGTCAGGCAGAGGATGCGGTCCCAGGGCAGCAGCACCGTGTTGCCGTGGGGGATGATGAACTCCGTGTCGCGGGTGATGCTGACCAGAATGGTGTCGCCCGGGATGGGAATTTCCATCACCTGCTTGCCCGCAAACTGGAAATCCGCCGGCAGCAGGATCTCATTCAGGCTGGCGGTGCCGCCGCCCAGGCTCAGCAGCTGGCGGATGTTGTCCGTCTCGATCTCCCGCTCCAGAATGTGGCTCAGGTTGTCGGTGCCGCAGACCACGGTGTCCACGCCCAGAGTGTGGAGCAGGCCCCGGTTTTTGGGGTTGGAGGCCCGGGCCACGGTGCGGTTCACGCCAAACTCCTGCTTGGCGATCTGGCAGGCCACGAGGTTGTCCTCGTCGGAGCCGGTCACGGCCACAAAGGCGTCGCAGCTGGCCACGTCGGCGGTGCGCAGGGTGTCGGTGCTGATGGAGTTTCCGCAGATGACCGAGATGTCCAGCGTATCGGCCAGCATCCGGCACTGAGCCTCCACCGGCTCAATGATGACCACCTTGTGGCGGTTGGCCAGCAGATTCTGGGCCAGATACCGCCCCACCCGGCCGCCGCCTGCAATACAAACTTTCATATCAATACCTCTTATTACAGAATGTAGTAAAACCCCTCGGCCGCCTGCGGCGACAGCCGTTCCCCTTTCGGCACTTCCGTGCCACCTCCCCCGGCCGGGGGAGTCTTTCCGATCAGGGGAGCCCTTGGCAAAGAGGATTGGTTTTCAGGAGGGAGCATGGTCATCATCGAAAACGTTGCGGAATGCCAAGGCCTCTCCTGACAGGAGAGGTGGCATCGAGCGAAGCGATGATGACGGAGAGGTTACTTGGACAGCGCCCGGAACACTGCCTGCTCGGTGAGGATGGTGGGGCAGATGGTCTCAAGGCCGTAGTATTTGTGGTACAGGATCTGCAAATGAGGGTCAGACACCCGGCAGATGACTTTCTCCCGCCGGAAGATGTTTTTGGCGATCTGCGCCGCCATCAGGTTGACGGAGTCGTCCTCGCTGACGGCTGCCACGGCGTCGCAGTTCTCAATACCGCCCTGCTTGAGGACGTCCGGGTCGGTGGGGTCGCCCACAAGGGCCGCCCCGCCAAAGGAATAATCGTCGAAGCCGTCCAGCCGCTTGAGCTGCTCGGAGTCCCTTTCCACCAGCGAGATGTCGTGGCCAATGCGCTCCAGGTCGCGCACCAGCGCGGCGCCTACCTGGTCGCAGCCGATCACCAGAATGTTCATGGAAGTCACCTCATGTTATCAACTTTATCAACTGTTCAAAACTCGCAAAAAAGCCGTTTATGGTTTCGATGGGATCTGAAACCAGTATACCACATTTATACCGGGAGATAAATACAGCACGGCCGGGAAAAATTTCGCATTCCGCGTGCGCTGGGGCATAGAGTATGGTATACTGATAGCTGCAAAATCCAAAAAGCGACAATAAGCGCGGTGTGCGTTTCAGGAGGAAACCATGTTTTTAGAGATATTGAAAGCCATTTTAATGGGCGTCGTGGAGGGCATTACCGAGTGGCTGCCCATCTCGTCCACGGGCCATATGATCCTTGTGGAGCAGATCATCCAGTTCAACGCCAGCGAAGAGTTTCTGTCCATGTTCCGGGTGGTCATCCAGCTGGGTGCCATCATGGCCGTGGTGGTGCTGTTCTGGCATAAACTGTGGCCCTTTGGCCTCCAGCATGGCCGGGTGGTCTCCAAGCCCCAGGTCTGGCAGCTGTGGTTCAAGGTGGTGGCTGCCACCCTGCCCGTGCTGGTCATCAGCCCGCTGGACGACTGGATGGAGGCCCGCTTCTACAATTACATCACCGTGGCCGCCATGCTGATCTTGTACGGCGTGCTCTTTATTCTGGTGGAAAACCGCCGCACCACGCCCCATGTCACCCGTCTGGAGCAGATCACCTACCGGGAAGCCTTTCTCGTGGGCGTGTGGCAGATGCTGGCCATCATCCCCGGCACCTCCCGCTCCGGTGCCACCATCGTGGGCGGCCTGCTGCTGGGCCTCTCCCGTGCCTGCGTGGCCGAGTTCACGTTCTTCCTCGCCATCCCGGTCATGGCCGGTGCCTCCCTGCTCAAGGTGGTCAAATTCGTCCTCTCCGGCGCTGCCATGACTGGCACCGAAGTGGCCGTTCTCGTGGTGGGCTGTGTGGTTGCTTTTGTGGTCAGCCTGGCTGCCATCCGCTTCCTGATGGATTACGTCAAACGCCACAACTTCAAGTTCTTCGGCCTCTACCGTATCGTGCTGGGTGCCATCGTCCTGGCTGTGGCCGCCATTACGGCCATCGCATAAAACAAGATCAAAAATGCATCTCAGGGCCGCCCGTTGGGCGGCCCTTTTGTGTTGCCCGCAAGGTGTGTATTTGTCATGTTGCACCATATAAAATGAAGATTTTTGCAGAAACCGACAAAATTATTGGATTCCCTTGACAGAGTGGCCGGGGGGGGGGTAAGATTGGCGTACAAACAATGACATTTGGGGTTTTTGTTTTGGAATTGAATCAAAAAACAGGAGGAATTCAATCATGAGATTATCGAAAAGAATTGCCGCAGTTGCTCTGGCTGCGGTCATGGCTGTTTCTATGCTGACTGCCTGCGGCGGTGGCGGCGGCGGCAGCAATGGTGGCTCCAGCTCTTCTGGCAGCAACAATGGCAGCTCTTCCAGCAACTCTTCGAGCAGCGGCGCCAGCTCTGGCAGCAGCTCCGGTTCGTCCAGCAGCTCCAGCTCTAGCAGCAGTTCCAGTTCTTCTGGCACGACTACGGATGAGGGGACTACCACTTTAAGCAACAGCCGTACGGGTATTATCGTTAATAACGTGCTGAAAAATGGTCAGGTTTGCATTGTGCTCGTAAATGATGAGTATGACGAAGATAATAAAACCTATCCTCAGCAGACACTGGCACTGAGAGGAAAGAGTACTTATCTGAAAACAGCAAATAAGAGCGGTGACACTGTTTTTTCGGAATTGATCAATGACGGAGAAACAAATAAGGGTTATTATGTCTCGTACCCGGAGAGCGCAGAGTATCAGGGTATAAAAGAGTTGTACACTAAAAATGGGTGCAATACGGATAAAATGACGGTTCCGTATTATGCGGAATTTCCCTATGATCCTGATCAGGAAGGTGCTTCGCTCAACAATTTTGACCAGAACCAGAAAGTAGAACTTGGAACCTATACCTATAAGAAAACCGGGGCTGTCTATCATTCTGAAACTGTGACGGATAAACATGGTAACAAGAGTATTTACTGCTATGATAATAGTGGCAGTTTGAAACTGCTTGTCGAGCGCACCGTTGATGAAAAAACCGGAAAGGTTGATGAGAGCATTGCCATTGTAAAGTCTATTACTTACAGTGTAAATCCGTCGCTGTTTAAGCGCAACCCGAATGCTAAAAAGCTGGACGAGCTGATTGTGCCTCCTACCAACTAAAAAGAGTTCTAATGAACGCCCCGCAGGCTCACCCCTGCGGGGCATTTTCATGCAAAAAAATCACCCGGAACCCAACTTTACCTTTATTGCGCCTCTATTCCCAGTGTGTTATAATCAAAACCAAGAGAGAACCCTGCGGCGGGGAGTGCGCCGCAACTGCAAAACAGAGGAGAAAACAATGGAAGCATCGACTGTTTACTATACCGACTTCCGGTGTCCGGTGGGCACCAGTCTGACGGAAAAGCTGCGTCGGCTGTGCCTGGCGGCTGGCATCAAGAACATCGACATGGACGGCAAGTTCGTGGCCATCAAGATGCACTTTGGGGAGCTGGGCAACCTGGCGTTCCTGCGCCCCAACTACGCCAAGGTGGTGGCCGACCTGTGCAAGGAGCAGGGCGGCCTCCCGTTCCTGACCGACTGCAACACCCTCTACCCGGGCAGCCGCAAAAACGCGCTGGAGCACCTGACCTGCGCCCAGACCAACGGCTTCTGGCCCATGACCACGGGCTGCCAGATCCTGATCGGCGACGGCCTGCGCGGCACCGATGAGGTCGAAGTGCCGGTGCCCAACGGGGAGTACTGCAAGACGGCCAAGATCGGCCGCGCCATCATGGATGCCGATATCTTCATCAGCCTGACCCACTTCAAGGGCCACGAGTCCACCGGTTTTGGCGGTACCCTCAAGAACATCGGCATGGGCTGCGGCTCCCGCGCGGGCAAGATGGTGCAGCACGCTGCCGGACACCCGGAGGTGCAGGAGGGCCTGTGCCGCGGCTGCCACCGCTGCGCAAAGGAGTGCGGCTCCGACGCCATTACGTACAACGAGCAGAACAAGGCCGTCATCGACCAGGACAAGTGCAAGGGCTGCGGCCGCTGCATCGGTGCCTGCAACTATGACGCCATCTATTCCCAGTGTGACAGCGCCAATGAAATGCTGGACCGCAAGATGGCCGAGTATGCCGCTGCCGTCTGCGCGGGCCGTCCCTGCTTCCACATCAGCCTGGTGCAGGATATCAGCCCCAACTGCGACTGCCATGGTGAGAACGACGCGCCCATCCTGCCGGATATCGGCATGTTTGCCTCCTTTGACCCGGTGGCATTGGATCAGGCCTGCGTGGACGCCTGCCTGGCAGCCCAGCCCCTGCCCAACAGCCAGCTGGGCCAGAACCTGGCCAAGTCCGATTGGAAGTGCTACCACGACAACGTCAAGGATTCCAACCCGAACATCGAGTGGAAAGCCACTCTGGAGCAGGCGGAGAAGATCGGCATGGGCAGCCGGAAGTATACGCTGAAAAAAGTCTAAAACGGCAAAAAAGCAAAAAAGAGGCATCGTGCAGTGCACGATGCCTCTTTTGCGTGTTGCTCAAAATTCGCCCTTTGCCTCGGGGGTCAGGCGGTCAATGACGTCCTGCAAAGCGTCCCAGTTCTTCTGGGAGCAGCCGGGCAGGTCGGCGGGGTCCAGGCCGGCATCCTCGATGCGGCCGGAAAGGCTGTCCTTATCGGTCAGCAGGGCGTTGGCGTCGTCCTTGATGAGAGGCCAGGCCTCGGCAAAGCTCTCCTGGTCCATGGAGTCCAGCGCGTCGTACCATTGGCTGAACGCGTCTTCAATGGCGTCGGTGGTGCGGCTGGTCAGGTTGGTCTGCTCGGCCCACTGGAGCAGGGAAGCCGCCGCCAGCACGGATTTCAGGGAACAGCCGGAAACGCCGGGGCCCCAGCCCAGGCAGGGCTCAAAGGCATCGGACGTGCCCGTGATGCTGAACAGCGAGTTCTCATCAAAATTCGGGCGCAGGCCGGAGGTGTTGGCCTCGTTGGTGGTGCTGGGGATGTTCTCGCTGGACGCGCTGGCCGAGCTGTTGGCCGGGGCGGAAGCGGAGCCGGTGCTGCCGCTGGCGGCGGTGTCGCAGCCAGCCAGCAGGCAGAGGGCCAGTGCCGCGCAGAGCAGCAGCGAAACGAACCGTTTTTGGATCATGGCGGATTCCTCCTTTTATCAATGCCCGGCGCGCCGCCGGGGGAGCATTTTGGGTCTTACTTCTAGTATACTGTTCTCCCCGGCGGTTGTCAATCGGCGCTCGTGGGACGAATTTCAACTGCGATTGACCTTTAAAGCAGAAGCAGTTATAATAGGCACCGAACGTGAATCCAACAAAAATCCAACGGATATAAAACCAAGGAGCATCGTATGAACCACGAATTTTCCATCGACGGCCTGTTTGACTTCCTGAACGCCGGCGTCAGCGCGTTCCACTCCACCGCGGCGGCGGCAGCCATCCTCGAAGAGAACGGCTACCAGAACTGCCCTGAGAGTGCTGCCTGGCAGCTGGCTCCGGGAGGCAAATATTATACCACCCGCAACGGCTCTGCCATCATGGCATGGCGGATGCCCAAGGGCCCGCTGACCGGCTGGCACGCGGCGGCCAGCCACAGCGATTCGCCCACCTGGCGGGTCAAGAAACTGGACTGCGCCGAGGATAAAGTGTTTGCCAAGGCGGAGACCGAGGGTTACGGCGGCATGATCATGCCCTCCTGGCTGGACCGCCCCCTGAGTGTGGCCGGCCGCGTGCTGGTGGAGACGGAAAGCGGTATTGAGAGCCGTCTGGTCCACCCGGACCGGGCCGTGGCCTGCATCCCCAACCTCTGCATCCACTTCAGCCGTGACCTGAACAACGGCATGAAGTATAACCCCCAGGTCGATCTGCAGCCCATCTTCGGCGCGGCAGGCGGCAGCCTGCGGGCTGTGCTGGCGCGGGAAGCCGGTGTCAAGCCCGAAGAGATCGTGGACGCCGACATCGTCCTCTGCACCCGGGAGAAGGCCGAGCGTCTGGGCCTGAACGGCGAGTATTTCATGTCCGGCCGCATCGACGACCTGGAGTGTGCCTACACCACTCTGTGGGGCTTTTTGCAGGGCCGCGGCGAGGAAGAGGGCCGCGGCGATGTCTGGGTCATGTTTGATAACGAGGAAGTCGGTTCCTCCAGCCGTCAGGGGGCCTGCGGCACCCTGTTTGCAGACGTGCTGGCCCGCATTGAGGAGAGCCTGGGCGTGACGAAAGAGCAGAGCATCCGCGCCCGCACCAACACCCTGCTGCTGAGTGCCGATAACGGCCACGCCACCCACCCCAACCACCCCGAGAAGAGCGACCCCGCCAACCCCATCGTCATGGGCGGCGGCGTCCTGCTCAAGACCAACGCCAGCCAGAAATACACCACCAGCGGCTTTACCGGGGCCGCGTTCAGCGCCATCTGCAAAAAGGCGGGCGTCCCCGTCCAGACCTTTGCCAACCGCGCCGATGTGCCGGGCGGCTCCACGCTGGGCAACCTGCTGGGCCACCAGATCCTGATGCCCATGGTGGACATCGGCCTGGGCCAGCTGGCCATGCACTCCGCCATGGAGACCGCCAGCTGCGCCGATGCCGAGTACATGGCAAAGGCCGTGGCCGCCTACTATAACACCCCCATCTTCCAGCCGAAAGACGGGGAGTGGAAGCTGGGCCTGTGAGCGGCACGGTCGGGCGGTTTGCCCCCAGCCCCAGCGGGCGGCTCCACCTGGGCAACCTGGCCTGCAGCCTGCTGGCCTGGCTGAGTGCGAAGCATCAGGGCGGAAAGATCGTCCTCCGCATTGAGGATCTGGACGCCGAGCGCTGTCCCCGCAAATATGCCGACCAGCTGGAAGAAGACCTGAGCTGGCTGGGCCTTGTCTGGGACGAGGGTGGCAGCCACGGCGGGCCCCACGGCCCCTATTACCAGAGCGAGTGCGCCCCCGTCTATGAGGAGGCCTACGCGAAGCTGGCCGCACAGGGGCTGGTGTACCCGTGCTTCTGCTCCCGCTCCCAGCTCCATGCCGCCAGCGCGCCCCATACCTCGGACGGCAACGTCATCTATCCCGGCACCTGCCGGGACCTGACGCCGGAGGAGATCGCCGAGAAGCGGAAGCACAAAGCCCCGGCTTACCGGGTCAGGGTGCCGGACGAGAATGCCCGCTTTGTGGATGGCTGCATGGGCCCCCACACCGAGAACCTCCTGCGGGACTGCGGGGATTTCTACCTCCGCCGCGCCGACGGCGTGTTTGCTTACCAGCTGGCCGTGGTGGTGGACGATGCCCGGATGGGCGTTACCGAGGTGGTGCGGGGAGCCGACCTGCTCTCCTCCACGGCCCGGCAGCTTTACCTGTACCGTCTGCTGGGGCTCAAAGCGCCCCGCTTTGCCCACTGCCCGCTGCTGCTGGCCCCGGATGGCCGCCGCCTCTCCAAGCGGGATGGCGACCAGAGCCTGGAAAACCTCCGTGCCAAGTACACGGCGGAGGAGATCGTGGGCAGGCTGGCCTATGTGTATGGCCTGCAGCCCGAGCCTGCTCCCCGCACACCGGAGAGCCTGATTACAGATTTCAGCTGGGAGAATGTGCCCAAAGAAGATATCTGCCTGCCGGAAAATTTATTCTAACAAAAAACGCCTGTTCCCTTGCGGGAGCGGGCGTTTTTGGATAGATCAGGCAGATCGAAAAAATTACAGGCGCTGCGGCACGCGGCTGGTGTCGTTGTCCCGGAGGGTCATGGCCGAGTCGAGGACAAGGGCCAGCAGAATGCCCATCATCACGTCAATGCAGCTGTGCTGTTTGAGCAGTACGGTGGCCAGCACGATGGACACGCAGAGCACGGCCGCCGCCGGGCGCATCCAGCGGCGCTGCGGGGCATCGAAGATGCGGCTGCGGTAGTAGGCCAGCATCAGCGTCACCGAGTTGAAGACATGGATGGAGGGGCAGACGCTGGTGGGCGTATCTGTCGCGTAGAGCAGCCGCACGGCCTGCGCGAAAATATCATTGCCATACACCTGGCCGGGCCGCAGGTAGAGCCCCGTGGGCAGGACGACATAGCAGGCCAGTGCAAAGGTCATGCCCGCAAACAAAGGCAGGCAGAGCCGCCAGAAGTCTGCCCGGGGCGCTTTCCAGAGCAGGTAGAACAAAGTGAACGGGATCCACACGAACCACGCCAGATACGGCACGATGGCGTATTTGCAGAACGGGATGAAATCGTCCAGCCGACAGTGGACCCAGATGTCCGGCACCGTGACATGGACTTCCAGCCAGTGGAAGACGGTGAGATAAAAGACCATGTAAAACGCCATGAACCAGACGGGATGGCGGGAAAACCAAGTACGCATCAAAACACACTTCCTTTGTGCGGGGTGGTTGAAATACCTTTCAACGGCAAAAAATTATACGCCCCAATTATGAAAAATACAAGACGAAAACTGGACAACACTCCTAAAATAGTGTTCCAGATTTTGTGCAAGGCTGACGAAAAAGCCCCTCTGTCTTCTCATACGAGACAGAGGGGCAAAATCTTGCATCGAAAAATGTGAAACTTTAAATCACGTGCTGCTCCAGCCACTTGCCCCGCATAAAGCGGACCATAAAGCAGACGGAGCGGAACACCCAGTCCAGGAACATGCCCATCCAGATGCTGAGCAGCTGGCCGTGGAAGCAGAGCACCATCAGGTAGCAGAACCCCACCCGGAACACCCACATGGACACGATGCTGACCGACATGGTAAACGAGGCGTCGCCTGCCGCGCGGAGGATGTTGGGCAGGGTAAAGCTGGAGGGCCAGAAGAAGATCGAGAAGATGTTGAACCACTGCATCACCTGCAGGGCCATGGCCTGCGCTTCCGGCGAGAGGTGGAAGAGGGTCAGCGCCAGCTTGTCCGCAAAGAAGAACGCCGACAGGTTCATGATCCAGGCCCCGCAGTAAGCCAGCAGCAGCAGGCGGCGGGCGTACCAGACAGCCTGCTCTTTCTCGCCTGCGCCCAGGCACTGGCCCACCACGGTGAGCACGGCAAGGCCCACGGCGCTGGCCGGGATGTTGAGGAACGTGGAGGTGGTGTTGGCCACGGCGTTGGCGGCAATGGCGGCGGTACCCAAGGTGCTGGTCAGGCTGGCCACCGACAGCTTGCCGATCTGGAACATGCCGTTCTCAATGCCGGCCGGGATGCCCACCCGCAGGATGCGCTGGATGAGCCTGCCGTTGGGCCGGAGAGCGGCAAGACCCTCTATGCGGAGCATACAGCCGGGCTTTTGCAGCAGGAAAAGCACCGCGATGCAGGCAATGGCGCGGGAGACCAGGCTGGCGAGGGCCGCGCCCAGCACGCCCATCTCGAACCCAAAGATGAGGATGGCGTTGCCGCCGATGTTGACAACATTCATCACCAGGCTGGACATCATGCTCACCTTGCTGTTGCCCTGCGCCCGGAACAGTGCCGCACCGGCGTTGTACAGGCCAATGAACGGGTAGCTCAGGGCTGAGAGCAGGAAATAGGTCTCGGCGTAGCGCATGACGTCGGCGTCGATGGAGCCGAAGATGCCCCGCAGGATGGCGTGCCGCCCCACCACGACCACGGCGGCCACGGCCAGGCTGAACACCGAGAGGATGAACAGGATCTGCGCGGCGGAGGCCCGGGCGTTTTTCTCTTCCCGGTGGCCGATGTACTGGCTGGCGACCACCGCGCCGCCGGTGGCCAGCGCGCTCATGATCTGGATCATCAGGGTGTTGAACGTGTCAACGAGGCTTACGCCCGAGACAGCCGCCTCGCCGACGGAGGAGACCATCAGGGTGTCAGCCAGGCCAATGGTCACACTGAGTGCCTGCTCGGCGATGAGGGGCAGCAGCAGGGCCGTCAGTTGCCTGCGGGTAAACAGCGGTTGGGAATTGAATTTTGTGGACGTCATGGTTCCTCCTATGTGCCCTCTCAGTCTCGCTTCGCTCGACAGGCATCCTCCTTTTGTCGCTTACGCGACATCTCCCTCCGGCCGGAGGGAGTCTTTCCCGGAGGGGTGAGCCCTTGGCAAAGAGGTGTCGCTTGCGGGGATTGCCAAGGCCTCTCACTTTGGGAGAGGTGGCATCGCGTCAGCGATGACGGAGAGGGCTAGCATGGTAAAGTATCAATCGTAACTTAATCATACAGCGCCCTCTTCCAAAAAACAATAGATGTATACAAGTTTCTCGCAAAATTTTAAGGAAAACTCCCGCTCCATGCGGTTTACCCCCGCCCGCACTTGTGTTAAAATGGGATGCAGAGGGAGCGCCTGTCGGCTCCCCGGCAGCCGCTGTGCAGGAGCGGCCGCGCAAAGCAAGCACACACGAAGCGAAGAAGGAAATTGAAACAACCCACAAGGGGGAAAGAACAACCATGCCAAAAGCAGCCCACAAAGTCGTGGTCATCGGGCATCGCAACCCGGATACCGACTCCATCTGCTCTGCCATTGCCTATGCGGAGCTCAAGAATAAAACCAGCTCTCTGGTCTGCGAGCCGCGCCGCGCGGGCCGCATGAACCAGGAGACGGAATTCGTGCTCAAAAAGTTCGGGGTCACACCGCCCCGGATGTGTACCGATGTCAACCCCAAGATCCGGGACGTGGATTTCCGTGAGATGCCCGGCATCAACGGCAGCACCAGCCTGCGCAAGGCCTGGGAGATCATGCGCGACAAGCAGATCGACACCCTGCCCATCACGGACGCCGGCAACGAGCTGCTGGGCCTCATCACGGTCAAGGATATCGCCACCGCCAACATGGACGTGTTCGATACCGAGGTGCTGGCCAAGAGCCGCACGAGCTATAAGAATATTCTGGAGACGCTGGGCGGCACCATGGTGGTGGGCGACGAAAACGCCGTCTGCACCACGGGACATATCAAGATCGGCACCGCCACCCCGGAAATGCTGGAAAGCGCCGTGGAAAAAGGCGACATCGTGATCCTGACCAACCGCTACGAGAGCCAGCTGTGCGCCATTGAGAAGGAGGCCTCCCTCCTCATCATCTGCAACGGGGCCAAGGTGGGCCGTACCATCCAGCGCATCGCCGAGGAAACGGGCGTGGCCATCATGTCCGTTGCCTGCGACAGCTACGCCGCCGGTAAGCTGATGAGCCAGTGCGCGCCCATCTCCTATTACATGACAAGAGACGATATCGTCAAATTCACCCTCGTCACCCCGGTGTCGGACGTCACCCGCGTTATGACCAAGGTGCGCCACCGGTATTTCCCGGTGCTGGATGAGGACGGCAAATACTGCGGCATGGTCAGCCGCCGCAACATCATTGCCCTGCGCAAGCGCCGCATTATTCTGGTGGACCACAACGAGGCCACTCAGGCCGTGGAGGGTTTTGACCAGGCCGAAATTCTGGAGATCATCGACCATCACCGCATCGGCAGCCTGGAAACGGACGGCCCGGTTTACTTCCGCAACCAGCCGGTGGGCTGCACCGCCACCATCATCACCCAGATGTACGATGAAAACGGCGTGGAGATCGAGCCCAAGATCGCAGGCCTGCTGCTGGCAGCCATCCTCTCGGACACGCTGGTGTTCCGCAGCCCCACCTGCACCCCCATTGATGAGGCCGCCGCCAAGCGGCTGGCCAAGATCGCGGGTGTGGACATCGACGAGTTTGCCCTTGAGATGTTTGAGGCAGGCGAGAATCTGGCCGGCAAGACCGCGGAGGAAGTCTTCCTGCAGGATTTCAAGGTGTTCATGTGCGGCGATGTCCGCTTTGGCGTGGCACAGGGCAGCTACATGACCCGCAAGAACCTCCAGGCGGCCCAGAAACTGCTCCAGCCCTACCTCGAAGAGGCCCGCAACAAGCAGAATGTGGAAGACCTCTACATGCTGCTGACCGACGTGCCCAAGGAGGAGAGCGTGGTCATCTGCGCGGGCCGCCATGCCGACGAGATGCTCCGCAGCGGCTTTGAGATCGAGCCCGCCGCCGACGGCAGCTGGACCCTGCCCGGCGTGGTCAGCCGCAAAAAGCAGTTCATCCCCGCCTTGATGACGGCATATCAGGAGCTGTAAAACCTCTCAGTCAATGCTTCGCATTGCCAGCTCCCTATTAGGGGAGCCCTTGGCAGGCCGGGCAGGCTTGCGCGTATTGGAAAACTGCCGGGCCCTGCGGTGAGACGCGGCAACAGCAGGAGGTTGACAATGTTTGAATTTTTGAAAGACAAAAAAGGGGAGCCGCCCGCTCTGCCCGAGGGCACGGTGCGGCGGCGCTATTCCATCGAGGGCCAGGTGCAGGGCGTGGGCTTCCGTTACCGGGCCCGGTATGCGGCCCAGAGCCTGGAGCTGACCGGCTGGGTGGAAAACGAGGACGACGGCTCCGTCACGCTGGAAGTCCAGGGCGACCCCGTCAAATTTCGGAAACTGTTTGCCCTCATCCAGCGCAGCGATTATATCCAGATCACCGCCATCCGCCAGAAAGACATTGCCCCCGATCCCTGGGAGCGCGGCTTCTCGGTGCGCGGCTATTAAACACAAAACTTAAAGCCCCCGGAACACCGTGTTCCGGGGGCTTTTCAGTTTAGCCTGCAAAGTTTTTGTGGAGGGAGAGCCGCCCGGAGGGGAGCGTTCCGGGAAAGCTGGGGAGCAGCCAGAGTGCCGTCGGCCGCCAGACCGGATGCCTGCGACGCAGGTCCAGCGGACAGAGAAGCGGTTCCTGGCTGGCGGGAAAATAGGGCCGGTGCACAGAGAGCTTCTTTCTTCTGGTTTCTGAACATAGCATAGCATACAATCGTGGTAGAATTGTGTAATTTGCGGAAATTCTTGGGGCGATTTTTCCCAAAAAAGAATGTCAAAATGCAGCAATTTTATTGACACTTTGCGCAGTGTGTGCTAAAATCAACTTAATTTTGAGGGGTTTGCCTGCGCGTACTCGTTTACGCACCGGCACAGGCCCCGGAAGATTGCCAGAGCCGCGGCGCGTTGCAAAGCACCGCTCTGGAAATAGGGGAGCGCCTCGCGGGCCAGCAGAGCAGCAACAGCTGTTCGGTTGGCCCGTGCTTTTTTATTTCGAAGGCCCACGCCAAGGTTTATGGTGTAAAGGCGAAAGAAGCACAGCTGGCCAAGGGTGTCGGTGTCTCCGCCAAAAAGCTGGAGGATGGCACCTACTGCTTTGTGCTTACCCTTGATATGCTCTTCTGACCCTTTTACAGAATGGAACCGCACCCCGCCCCGAGGAGCACCCCGCTCCCCGGGGCTTTTTGTCGTTATGGCAAAAGCGTGGCAAAT
>ENA-USUJ01001310-USUJ01001310.1-human-gut-metagenome-genome-assembly--contig:-NODE-1310-length-21381-cov-4.402554_pt1 | contig 21381 bp, 9 predicted proteins | sample MGYA00250061_ERZ773398 | MGnify/ENA primary metagenome ERZ773398 (study PRJEB29103, sample SAMN06111992) | human gut metagenome | biome: human gut; feature: ankylosing spondylitis patient; material... | reverse complement strand
CTCACCACAGATTACACAGATGCACACAAATTAAAAGTCAAAAGCTGATTTATTAATCTGTGTGCATCTGTGTAATCTGTAGTGAAGTAGAATTTATCTTTTTGGGAAATCAGTTATAGCGTATCTAAACTTATTGGTTTAGCAATTCTTTCGCCCTTTCCAATGCTACATTAATGTTCGGGCAGATATTCTTCTCGCCCAACAGTTCGTAGAAGCCGGATTTTTCCAATGCTTTGTGCACTTTTTCATTCACGCCGGAAAGTACGATAGTGGTTTTTTCGCGTTGCGCCATCTGGCAGAGGCTAGTCAGGTTGTGGATACCTGTTGAATCGATGAAGGGTACTTTCCTCATACGTATAATGCGCACTTTGGGACGGTCTCCCAGTCTGGACATGATTTCTTCGAACTTAGTAGCAATACCGAAGAAGTAAGGGCCATTTATCTCATACACTTCCACGCCTTTGGGAATGGACAGGTTTTCTTCATCTTCTTTGCTGTTAGATTCTTCATTCAGATTAATCTCATCTTTGATAACAGAAATTTCTGTGGTTTCCATCACACGATGCATGAAAAGTACACAAGCTATGACAAGACCCACTTCAATAGCAATGGTTAAGTCGAAAATAACTGTCAGGAAGAAGGTAATCAGCAATACGGTGACGTCTGATTTCGGATTCTTCAGTAGTGCCTTGAATGTGCGCCAGCCACTCATGTTATAGGAAACAATCACCAGCACACCTGCCAGACAAGCCATCGGAATGTATTGTGCCAGAGGCATCAGGAACAGAAGAATAAGTAATAGTACCACTGCATGTACCATACCTGCAACAGGGGTTTTACCACCATTGTTTATATTTGCCATTGTACGTGCAATGGCACCGGTGGCAGGAATACCGCCAAACAGGGGTGTTATTAGGTTGGCAGCTCCTTGTGCTATCAATTCCGTATTGGAATCATGCTTGTCACCGATAACACCATCCGCTACCGTAGCGGAAAGCAGCGATTCGATGGCTCCTAATACCGCAATGGTAATGGCTACAGGAAATAAGTCCTGAATAGCCTCCCAGTTTAGTGAAGGCATTACTGCATCCGGCAGTTCCGCCTTGATACTGAAGCGGTCGCCAATGGTATCTATACAATTGATTCCGGCATAAGTTTTCATCAGATATACCGCTACCGTTACTACAATAATAGCAATCAGCGACCCCGGTATCTTCTTTGAGAATTTCGGGGTTATGGCGATAATTGCAATACTTACGATGCTGACAATTGTATTCCACCAGTTGATAGTATCGAAATGCTGGAAATAGATCATCCATTTCCCGACAAAATCTCCGGGAACCTTTTCACCACCGAAATTAAGTCCGAAGATATCGGCTATCTGCGTGGTGAAGATAGTGACGGCAATACCACTGGTAAATCCCACGATAATAGGATAGGGGATAAACTTGATTACAGCACCCAGCTTGAATATCCCTAACAGGATAAGAATGACTCCTGCCATCAGCGTGGCAACAATCAGTCCCGCTTCTCCATATTGCTGGATGATGCCATAGATAATGACGATAAAAGCTCCCGTGGGACCACCGATCTGTACTTTGCTACCTCCCAACATGGAGATAATGAATCCGGCAATGATTGCCGTGATAATACCTTTCTCGGGTGATACACCGGATGCAATACCGAACGCAATGGCAAGCGGAAGAGCAACGATACCTACTATCATAACGGCCATCAGGTCTGCCATGAATAATTCTTTCGAGTAGTTCTTCAAAGCCGTGAATAGCTTTGGTCTGAATTCGAACGCTTTCATAGATAATCTGTACTTTTTGTGAAACGAGGTGCAAAATTAGACAAAATAATGCATATATTGGTTGATTGCTTTCAAATATATTATATTTGCAGCAGCTAACTGTAATATTATGAAATCACGACTGCTTATATTCTTTCTTTTTCTTTCTATTTTTAATATATATGCTTCGGATGTGAAGTTTTATAATATTAATGCGATGTATGGAATTTCCATGCGGGAGATGGCCTCTGTTTGTAAAGATGGGAATGGTTTTATCTGGGCTTCCTCTAAAACGGGTATATTGAGAATTACGGAAAGTGATTATCGCATTTATCAGCTTCCTTATAAAACAGCCAATATCATAAATGTCAAATTGGCTTATAATAATTCATTTTTAATAGCATATACGAATAATGGGCAATTTTTTCATTATAATGAACTGTATGACCGGTTTGATTTATTTCTGGATCTTAGAATATCTTTCAATAATACTTTTTTAAGTGTAGGTAAAGTTGTTATTGATGATGAACAGGCTCTTTGGATTCCTACGTCCGGGGGATTGTGCAAATATAAAAATGGAATATTTACCCAAATAGGTGAGGTGCCAATTCGAACACAGTGCATAACGTCTTATGATCAGACACATCTGCTTGTAGCCAGTCAAGACAGTATTAGATTATTAAATACAAATACGTTGAAACAAAAAAGTATATGTGGAATAGAAGATATGTTTCAGATAAATACTCTTTTTTATGATCATAAAAGAGAGGTTGTATGGATAGGAACTTCCACTGATGGTCTTTTCTATCTGGACATGAAAAAGAAAACGTTATTGCCATTTTCTAATTTCCCAAAGCAACCTATCGCAGTGATAACGGAAAGTTCGGATTCAACACTGTTAGTCGGAATCGACGGGCAGGGAGTATGGGAATTGGATAAGGATAAAAAAACGGTTCTGAATATTTTGAAAGAAGATATTGATAATCCTTTCTCTCTTCGTGGAGATGGGGTTTATGACATCTTTTGCGACGGTCAGCAGAGGGTGTGGGTCACTACCTATACTGGTGGGCTTTCTTTCTTCGACTGGAAATCTCCCTTAATTAATCAAATTACCCATCAGGTTAATAATCCGAATTCTTTAGGGAATGATAATGTAAACAAGATATTGGAAGATAGCAAAGGGGATATCTGGTTTGCTACAAATAATGGGATAAGCAGGTGGAGAGTCGCCACTAATGAATGGGATACTTATTATCAGAATAAACAGGAACAGGCACAGGTTTTTCTGGCTTTATGTGAAGATGACGAAGGAAATATCTGGGCAGGTTCATTCTCATCCGGGTTTTATGTTTTAGATCGGAATACCGGAAAAGAATTGGTTCATTATCCGCGGAATACATCGGATTTGAAATCTGACGGTAAATTCATAATGAATATATATAAGGACAGTGAGGGTGATATCTGGATTGGAGGTATCCAAGATGTAATATGTTATTTAACAAAAGAAAAGCGTTTTCATACGTATGGTGCACAGCCCATGCGTACGTTTATGGAGTTTTCTCCGGGAAAAATGCTGTTGGCCTGTACTTATTCTGTGCTTTTGCTAGACAAGGAAACAGGGAAAATCACTTTCTTACCGGAATGTCTTGCACAGGATATTTTAGTAATGGGAGATGATATTTGGGTGGCTACTTCCGGAGACGGATTGCTGCACCATAACTACACGACTCGTGAAACTCATAAAATAACAGTGGAATCCGGATTGCCATCTAACTATGTGAATAGTGTCATGTATGATAATGGGTATTTATGGTTAGGAACGGAAAATGGATTGTGCCGCTATAATCCTGCCGACAGCACGGTGCATGCTTATTATTCTACTTTAGCTCTCTCCAGTGCTTCATTCAATGTGAATGCCAGCTGCAAATTACGTAATGGCGAATTGATGTGGGGTACAAATAATGGGGCGGTAATGTTTAACCCCGATAAATTATATCATACCCAGCTCAACGGGGAGATTTATTTCCAGAATATCACTATTTCCGGCAGTTCTATCAGAGAAAATCAAGATTTGTTGCGTGGAATTCCGGTGAATAAGCAAACAGATATTTCATTTAAATATGATCAGAATACTTTGACGCTTGAGGTATTGCCTATTGGCGTTTCTTCCAAAGAAATAAAATTTTCATGGAAAATGGAAGGGCTTGATACAGAATGGTCACATCCTTCCAATCAGCAGATAATCACTTATACCAATATTCCTAATGGGAATTTCCGGCTTAAAGTAAGAATGTACAATAATTCACTTTCTCAGATAGTCGATGAACGTACATTGGACATACACGTTATTCCGCTTTACTGGCAGACGTGGTGGTTCCGTCTGGTGGTATTCATTATTATAATGAGCATTACATTCTTTGTGCTTAAATTCTATATAAACCGTTTGAAACAGCGTCATGCTGAAGATAAAATCCGTTTTTTCACAAATACGGCTCATGATCTTCGTACATCGATAACGTTGATAAACGCGCCTATTCAGGAATTGAATAAAGAGAAAGAATTATCAGACAAAGGGCATTATTATCTGAATCTGGCTACAGAACAGTCTGAACGTTTATCTAATGTTGCAACCCAACTCTTGGATTTTCAGAAAGTGGATATGGGGAAAGGACAACTGTTTCTGGTAATGGTTGATATTGTTAAATTGGTGTACAGGCGGAAAACAATGTTCAAGTCTACGGCGGGAAAAAAGAATGTTATATTGGAGTTTGTTTCTAACAGGGAATCTTATATGTCAGCTGTCGATGAATTGAAAATAGAGAAAGTGGTTGATAACTTGATATCTAATGCGATAAAGTATTCTCATACGAATGGTAGGGTGGAACTTACATTGAATTGTAATGAGTACTATTGGAGCTTGGAGGTAAGAGATTATGGATTGGGTATCTCGGATAATGCTCAGAAGAAGCTGTTCAAAGAGTTTTATAGAGGAGATAATAAGGTTAATTCACGCATGGTAGGTTCCGGGATAGGCCTGTTGTTGGTGAAGAATTACGTTTTAATGCATGAGGGAAAAGTCTCACTTGAAAGTAAGGAGAATGAAGGTTCTTTATTCAAAATAAACATCCCTTATAAAGAAGTGGTTGAGGTTGCACCTGCTGAACATGAAGAGCCGGTGAATATCACATCTGCTGATGGTCCGTCTGATCAACCGGAATGTAAAAGGGAAGATGATAAGTCCGAAAAGAAGAAATCTATATTAATCGTAGATGATAATAAAGATTTGCGGAACTTCCTGAAGTGTTCTTTTGAAAACCAATATAATATCTTAGAGGCTGGCAATGGTAATGAAGCATGGGAATTACTTCAAAAGGAATCTCCCGAATTGATTATTTCGGATGTGATGATGCCTGATATGGATGGCTTTGAGTTATGTAAGTTGATCAAATCTACTTTTGAAACTTCGCATATTCCGGTGATCCTGTTAACTTCACTTTGTGATAAAAGTGACCAATTGGAAGGTTTAGGTCTGGGAGCGGAGGACTATATCACAAAACCTTTTGATATCTCACTTCTGGAGCAACGGATAAAATCTCTTGTGCGAAACAGGGAAATCGTCAGAGAGAAAGCTTTGAAGTTGATAAAGCCGGATAATGATGATCAACAGGCTATTCTGGCGAATGAGCTTAATGACCATTTTGTGAAAAAAGCAGTGGAAGTGATTCATAATAATATGCAAAATTTGGATTTTGACAAGGAAAGCTTTGCTATGGAAATGCATGTGAGCGGTTCGTTATTGTATAAAAAAATAAAAGCACTGACAGGTCAATCACCTATTGACTTTATTAAATCCATTCGTTTAAGCCGGGCTTTAGAATTACTCCAATCTCATAAATACACTATCACAGAAGTTAGCGAACTTTGTGGCTATTCCAGTATCAGTTACTTTAGCACGGTGTTTAAAAAGTACTTTGGTAAGTCTCCCACTGAGATTTAATTTATTTCTTTTTTCTGTTTTTTATCGTTTATGGCATAGATTATCTGATATCTAAAATTATATATCTAATATCTAAAAGTGTATTGGGTACACTTCTGTAGCTTTGTGCATCGATGTATGGAATGTATGTCGATGGAGTTATTGTTATGTTAAATCTAATCAAGTTAATCTTATGAAATGTGTGTATGATGATGACGGTTGAGTCAACGATTATGTAAAGACTGTAAAATCAGAGATAACCGTAGCGATGCATATCACTTTCGGTAATCTGTAATGAATTTCATGTGGCTTTGACATTTAAAGGGGGGCTGGTGCCAATGGCTACTATTATTAATGAAAAACATAGAACCCCACTACTTATATATTATGGAGAACAACAAGCTTTATTTTGTTTTTCTTTTCTTAAGTATTTTGTTCGCAAGTTGCAATGGCGAAGAAGTAATTGAGAAATGGCCTGAAATAGGCAACTATTATGATTCGAGCAAGCCTATTGAGTTAAAATCCATGTCACCCGACTGGGGAAGAATCAACGACTCTTTTATTATCAAAGGAAACTTTCCGGTTGACACGACCGGAAAAGTCAAAGTTTTCTTTGCCGACAAGGAAGCTGTTATCGTAAACAACAATGGAAATGAACTGTATGGGCTTATCCCCAAGCAGATGCCCGGTTATAACGAGATAATATTGGAAGTGGAGGGTAAAAAGTACACCTCTGACAATGTGAAGTTTAAGTACTATCAGACTCAATCTGTGAAAACAATATTGGGAAAATTTGGTGAAGACGGCTGGACATCGTCAGATGACAGTAAAATAGAAGAATTCCGAATGAATGAGTGTACGGGAATTGTAGCTGTTGCAGGACAAAAAAGTGATAATTTCATTTTCGTTGGAGGAGGATGGGGCGACCGTACCTATTTTGTGTCATTAGAGGATAATGTGGTGATTCGTCTGATTAATATTGGTTATATGGGGGCTGTTGCAGTTGATAGTTCAAGGGAAAAAGTGAGTATCATGCCCCGTAATGGAGGTGCTTTATACACAGCTTCCCGTGCGGATGGATGGGTTTTAAACTCTCTTGGTCTCACAATACCTTTCCAAGGCGATTGCCAGGGGGCATTGGCTTATGCCGAAGATGATCGCTATTTGTATGCAATGTCCGGTGATGGTCTTTATGAAATAGATTTGGAAGATAAAGGTTATACAAAGTTATTTGCTACATCAGATTACCCGGCTTTTGATGGAGTGAACACCGGCCAGTGGAGGCATTATCTGACTTATAGTAAATATGATAAGTGCTTTTTTGCCTCTTATCCTGAGAATAATGGCATTCTGAAGATATGGAAAGATACTTCGGGTGCATGGCAAGTGGAACGCTATGCCGGCTTCCAACCGGGATGGTTGAATACAACTTTTGGGGATCGATTGACGGATGCCGTATTGAAACAACCTTGCGGAATGGCGGTGAATAGTTACGGTGAACTCTATGTATGTTGCAAAGCGAGCCATTGCATTGTGAAAATCAAAGGAAGGCTTGTCTCTTTGGTAGCGGGAGTTCCCGATCGGTCAGGAAGACTAAACGGATTCCCTACGGATGCAATGTTTGATAACCCAGTGGATATTGCTTTGGATTCGGAGGAGAACTTCTTCATTTGTGAACGATCTTCAAATGCAATCCGGAAAATGACAATTGAATAAAAGTAGAAATCATATAAAATGAATCAAGATGAAGATTAAACATATATTACTGTTTCTCATAGCATGGGTAAGCTCTATGAGTTTGGCCTATGCGCAACAGACTGTGGTAGCTTCGGGTTCGGTTATGGACGAGAAAGGCGAGCTCTTAATCGGAGTATCGATTTCTGTAAAGGAAGTTCCTTCTATGGGTGCTATTACGGATATTGACGGTCGTTTCAAGATAGGGGGTATCAAAGTCGGGCATACGTTGGTCATATCTTATGTGGGGTATGATCCTCAGGAGATAAAGATGAACAAGAGCAACGAGCGCATGCGCGTAGTGTTGAAGGAGAGTTCGAATGTAATGGACGAGGTTGTGATTACGGCATCAGGTAAGGTACAGAAGAAGATTAATGTGACAGGTGCCATTACCGGAGTTGAGGTAGCTACGCTGAAAACTCCTGCCACTTCCATAAGCAACATGTTGGGCGGACGCGTTCCGGGCATCATTTCCGTTACACGTAGTGGAGAGCCGGGTAAGGATTTCTCCGAGTTCTGGGTGCGTGGTATCAGTACCTTTGGTGCCGGACAGGGAGCTTTGGTGTTGATTGACGGTGTCGAGGGCAACTTGAATACGCTCGATCCCGAAGACATTGAGAGTTTCTCTATCTTGAAGGATGCCTCTTCTACGGCGGTTTACGGTGTACGTGGTGCCAACGGTGTGGTATTGGTAAGTACCAAGAAGGGTAAAGCCGGAAAACTGAATTTGCAGGTAAAGGCAAATGCCGGTATCTCTTATTCTCCTCGAATGCCCAAATATGTACGTGCTGCGGAATATGCGGCACTCGCCAACGAAGCTGCCGTGACACGTGGACGTATTCCTGTCTATTCCGATGTGGATGTGGATTTGTTCAGGAACCACATGGACCCTGATTTTCATCCGGATGTGGATTGGAGGGATGTTATCTTGAGAGATTATACCTGGAACCAGCAATACTTCCTGAGTGCGTCGGGAGGTGGTGAAGTAGCTCGCTATTACATCAGTGCCGGTTTTACGACAAAAGATGCCATCTTTAAACAAGATAAGGGGGTAAACAAATACAATACGAACGTAAACTACAACAAGTTCAATTTCCGTGCTAATGTGGATGTGAATGTCACTTCCACCACTACGCTTTCGCTGAATGAAGAGACTGTGATTGTTACTCAGAATTATCCGGGATATGGAAACGACAGTAAGGTATTGTGGCAGGCACAATCCAATCTGACTCCGGTGACAGTACCGTTGATGTACACCACAGGGCAGGCACCTGGATATGGCACTGATAAATCAAATATCAGTCCGTATGTATTGTTGAATATGACGGGTTATCGCAAGTTCTATTCCAATGATAATAAAATCACGATGCAGCTCAATCAGGATTTGAAGATGATAACTCCCGGACTGAGTATTGCAGGATTGGTCAACATTAATTCGATAGGTGCGAGAACCCAAGTTCGCGAAAAAATGCCGGCCATTTATTATGCTCATGGTTATAAACGTGATGGAACACTCGATTTGGAGAAAATATCTGATGCAGTGGAGCCCTATTATACAAATTGGAATGACACTGAGCGTAGAATTTATTGGGATTTCCGACTGAATTACGACCAGACATTTAATAAGGTACATAAGGTGGGTGCCTTGGTGAAGGCCGAATGGAGCGATTATGAAGCATCGAAATATAATCAATTGCTGACTGCTATCCCTAAACGTTATAATAGTTACTCAAGCCGTTTCTCTTATTCGTATGATGATACTTATATGGCCGAATTTAATATGGGTTACACCGGTTCGGAGGCTTTTGAGAAAGGTAAGAAATTTGGTTGGTTCCCTGCTGTTTCTATAGGTTGGGCTCCCACGCAATATCGCTTCTGGCGTAATAAGGACAATTTTATCAATTATTTCAAAATCAGGGCTTCGTATGGTATAGTAGGTAACGACCGCCTCACTTGGGACGACTCGGTACGTTTTCCCTATCTTACTTTGATTGGTTACACAGGTTCCGGCAGTTGGAATAACGGTTCCGGCTTGACCGAAACGCAAGTGGGTTCCAGCAACCTGCGCTGGGAAAAGGCCAAGAAAGCTGACATCGGTATTGATGCACGTTTCTTCCACGAACGTTTTGAGATGACAGTCGATTTCTTCCAGGATATACGTTCCGGTATTTATCAGCAACGCCAGAGTGTACCGGAAGAGATGGGACTTCCGTCATTGCCTTGGGCCAATGTGGGTGAAATGAAGAGCTGGGGTATGGATGGACATATCTCATATACGCAGCCTTTGGGTGACAATGACAAATACCTGATTGTACGTGCCAACTACACACAGTCCATGAACAAAATCACCAATTTCGAGGAAGACCTTAAGAAATACGATTACCAATCAGCCGTAGGATATCAAAGTGGAGTTAACCGAGGCTTGATAGCTTTGGGCTTGTTTAAAGACCAGGCAGATATAGATAATAGTCCTCGTCAGGATTTTGGCAATTACTTGCCGGGTGACATCAAGTATAAGGATGTCAATGGCGATGGCATTGTCAATTGGGATGATATTGTACCTTTGAAGTATTCTTATGTGCCTCAGATACAGTATGGATTTGCCACAGAGTTTAACTGGAAGAACTTCAATGTAAGTGTCCTGTTCGAGGGAGTAAGCCGCGTGACCTATTTTAAAGGTGGAAATATGTATCAACCATTCTCGGGTAGTACAGTCGGTAATGTGATTACAGATTTTGCCAACCCGGCAAATCGATGGATTTCACGTGAGATCTCAGGCGACCCTGCCACTGAGAATCCGAACGCCAAGTACCCTCGTCTTTATTATGGAGGTAGCAGTAATAATAGTCAATCATCTTCTTTTTGGTTGTCTGATGGTAGTTACTTGCGTCTGAAGAATGTGCAAGTCTCTTATACACTCAAGAACCAATTCCTGAAAAAGTTTGGTCTCCAGAAAGCAGTAATTAGTGTGATTGGAGACAATTTGGCAGTTTGGTCTAAAGAGAAGATGCTAGATCCTGCACAGGCGGGAGATAATGGAACAGTCTATCCTGTCCAGCGAGTGTATACTTTACAGCTTAATCTTTCATTCTAATATAACCTGACAATTATGATAAAATTTGGAAATTATAAAAGAGAATTCGGTTTTCTTGGCAGAATAGCCGCAATAACCGTTATTTTGGTTTCAAGCATTATGTTCGGTTCGTGCGAAAAATACTTGGACATTGACCAATATGTGTACGATCAGACCACACTGGATTCCATTTTCCTTTCCCGCTCCAGAACGGAAGAGTATATCAATGGAGCGGCTGCTCTTCTTCCCGATGAATCAATACTTATGAATGGTTGGGGAGCGGCTTCTACATTGCCCAGTGGATTGGGCTCAGATGAAGCAATCGTTCCGTTTGTAACGAATGGAAATGCTATACTTTATGATGAAGTGAAAGAAACGAACTCATGGTTTAATCCGTGGCCCGATTGCTATAAAGGAATCCGTAAGGCCAACATCGTATTGGAGAATATATCCAAAAACCAGGAGCTTACCGAGATGGAAATGCGTGATTTCAAGGGAAGGGCTTATTTTCTGCGGGCTTACTTCTATTTCTATTTGGTAAGATTGTACGGGCCTGTGGTTGTACTTCCCGACCGTCCTTTCGATACGGACGAAGATGTAGCGTCAGTTTCATTCGAGCGTTCCACTTACGATGAGTGTGTAGAGAAAATCTGTGCCGACTTTGAAGAAGCAGCTAAATTGCTGCCTGCAAGTCGTATAGATGCATTGCAGTATATACCTACCAAGGGTGCTGCTTTGGCGTTCAAAGCTCGTATGCAGCTCTATGCTGCCAGCCCCCTTTTCAATGGTAACAGTTACTATTCCGATTGGAAAGACTCAGAGGGGAGGAATTTCATTGCCCAGACGGAAGACAAGGTTAAGTGGGGAAAAGCTGCCGCCACGTTCAAGCGGATTATTGATATGAATAAGTATGCCATTCATACTGTATCCAAAATAGTGAATGAAAAGGGTACAGGCACATTGCCTCTTCCCGAGACGGTATCTGATGCCGACTTCCCTGATGGAGCCGGAGGTATAGACCCCTATAAGTCATACAAGACGCTGTTTGATGGTACTTACCAGCCTGAGTTGGTTAAAGAATACATCTATTTTTCAAAAAATAATGGAAACTATATTCTTGTGACACCTTCCAAATTGGGGGGAATATCTTCATTTAGTGTTACTTTAGATATGATTGATGAATACCGGATGGCTGACGGTAGACCGTTTAGTGAAGCTACTCAGGCGGAAAAATCATGGCAGGCAGTGGGACAAGATAAAACATTCTCGTCAGATTATCTTCTTTCCGGAAACAGAGCTCATCGTGATGATGGTCGCGAGCCGCGTTTTTATGCGGCTATTGGTTTCAATGCTTGTATCTGGCCTACAACTTCCCACCGTGACGGTTTGTCAGCAGGTACCAGAAACTATGTTACCGACTATTATTACGGAGGTAGTGCATCTGATATGAATAATAATGATAACAGAACCAGGACTGGATATACCTGCCGGAAATATGTGCATCAGGATGATTGTATCTTTTGGAATGGAGTGGTAAAAGCGAAGACTTATCCGATATTCCGCTATGCCGAAGTATTGTTGGGGTATGTAGAAGCGATGAACGAAATGGAAGGTTCGTATACGGACGAAGATGGGCAGGTGACGGTTACTCGTGATGTGGATCAAATGGTGAAATATTTCAATCAGATTCGTTATCGTGCCGGTCAACCGGGAATCACAACTGCCGATGCAGCCGACCAAAGCAGGATGCGTGAACTAATTAAGCATGAAAGGTTGATTGAGTTTGCTTTCGAAAGTCATCGTTATTGGGATTTGCGCCGTTGGAAAGATGCCTATGACGCTTACAACAAACCCATCAGAGGATTGGATGTAAGTGCTCGCGAATCACAACGCGAACAGTTCTATACAGAAAGAATCTGGAATACAGAAAAAACCATGAAACGTATGTTTTCCAACAAGATGTATCTGTGGCCGCTTGACAGAAATGTGCTGAGAAAGAACGGTAAGTTGGTACAGAACCCAGGATGGAATTAAAATGAAAACAATAAAAGCTGATAATATGAAGAGAATAGCATTTTTTTCGATAACCTTGCTGTTGGCATGTATGGCGGGTTGCGACAATAAAATACCTATGGAAGAGAATTTATGGCCCGAAACGGTTTATCTGGTTGGGGCAAAGGATAAGATTATAAATAGAGATCTGAATATAGGTTATGAAAAAGATACCATATATGCATCGGTTGCCATCAGCGGTTCGCTGCCTACCAAGGAAGATATAACTGTTACTGTTGAAGAATTTCCTTCTGGTATTGAAAGTTATAACCAGAAAGAACTTGGTTCGGATGATATAAAGTATCGTACGTTGACAAATGGTATCTATAGTTTTCCGCAAGAAAATGTAATTGTGAAAAAGGGTGAAGCCTATGGCACGTATCCTGTTCACATTGACCCATCCACTTTGCATATAGATTCGCTCTATATGATGGCGTTTAAACTTAGTGGAACATCTCGTTTTGAACTGGCTAAAGAAGATACAGTGGTGCTAATCCGTCTGAATCTGATGAATGACTATTCAGGGCTTTATTATATGGACGGTGTGATTAAGCCTGCTGATAATCCGAAGGATTCCGTTATCTATAAGTCGCCTCGCACGTTGCAAGCTGTAGTCGATGGTAACACTGTACGTATGTATCATCAAAAGAATGAATGGTCAAAAGGTGCTACAGACTACAGACCCGATTATTGCTTTAATATCACCGTAAATCCGGATAATTCAGTGACTTTGAAGTCTTGGGATAAGTTTAACCTTGTCAGTGGTGGCGGTAAGTATTACCCCGAAATGGAAGTGTACGATTTGTGGTATACTTTCAGAGAGGATGGTATGTTGAAGAAAACGCGGGGATTTGTGTATAAAGAGCGTAAGAACGATGATGAAGTACGCAAGATAAACGACTGGATGGAAGAAAATAGAAAGTACGATTATTAGAAAGGTGTTTTTAAGGTAAAAAACAGATTGTGACTTTTTTATTATCATTAGTTTAAGAATGGTGCTTCGTGAGAAACACCATTCTATAAGTAAATATTGTCAAATTTTTAAAGCAGAACCATTATGAAGCATTTATTTTATTGTTTGTTTCTGATGCTATTATGTATCGGATGTAAAGGAGAAGATGATCCGATCATAGAAGAAAAAAATGACCCTTCGTCTGCAACGACAAGGGGGCCGTCGGGTTCTCTTGATTTATCATTGTTAGGGAATGTTGTTTCTATTTCTTGGAATGAGCCATTTGGTAAGTATGTTGGTATCGAAGTAGGAGTATCTACTGAGTCTGGTATGTCATTGGGTTCATTTTCAAGTAGTAACGACTCTGGAAGTGAGAAGTTTTTTGTGTCCTCTATTGCATCATACAGTGGACCTGTGATAGCGACAGTAAGAGGTCGTTCTTCTAATGGATATGTTGGTCAACCAATAACTATTTCACTCGGCATTATGAATGATCCTGCTGCTCCACCAAATTGTAGTCATGGATATAATCCACGATATCCAGTATTAAGTATAGGCGTAGACTTGGAGCATAATTTCTATTTTTCGAGAGGAGAGTTTCCTAAAAGAGGGTTATTGTTATATATCTTGCATGTTCAGAGTTTCGATCATTATGAATCCCTTCCTTATTACCCTTATACCCCTAACCCTGTATATGATGTTGAAGATATTACGAATTGGGTTGATCTCCCGGTTCTTACTTCATCTATGTCCGAGGTAATAAAAATTAGCCATCCACAATTAGATAGATTTTGGGATCGTCCAGATGCGACTTTCACTTTAGATATTCGTCTTTACGATGGAGGGTGTCCCAAATTGTCTCCTGGTAATGGTTCATCATTACCAGCATGTACAAACTATTGTGTGTATAAAACAACTAATTTAGAGCCTTTGAGCCAAATAGTCCGTTCTGTAAAAATGAGTCAAGTTTTGGATGGAGTAGTTTATTATCCAGCTTCTCCAATGCCTACTTACTAATAAGTACTTGTGAAATCTTTCTCTTGCTTTCTTCCTTGTTTTCCATTGGAAAACAAGGAAGAAAGCAATCTGTTACTCTATAATGCTGATAATGAGAAAGTATTCGTGTTAATCTGTGTATTCTGTGGTGAATTAATAATTAAAAAGAAAAAATAATGAAGAACATTGCGAACAGTTCTGTCAAATACATGGTATGGTTGTGCTGCCTGATACTGTCTCCCAGCCTTTGGGCAGATGGTACCGCTCCCCAGTCTGTACCGACAGATACCCTTGAAAATCTGTTCAGAGAAGAAATGTCGCATTTCCCTCAGGAAAAGCTTTACCTTCAGACAGACCGTGGCATTTACATGTCCGGTGAAACCCTTTGGTTCAGGGCACATTTAGTAGATGCTCTTATGTTAAAGCAAGCTAATGCCAGTCGATATGTATATGTAGAGTTGGTGAATCCGTTGGGCAACTTGGTGGAGAGAGTGAAAATAAGACCGGACTCTTTGGGGTGTTTTTACGGACATATTCCATTGGGTGAGGACCTGCCGGAAGGCAACTATTCTCTCAGAGCCTACACTTGGTTCATGCAGAATATAGGTGAAGAGTACTTTCCTCATAAACTGATTTATATATCCGATCCCGTATCCGAAGCGATATCTCCGGAAATCAGTTATTCTGCTGAAAACAACGACGTTCATGCGGAAATACATTTTCTCAGTAAACCGGACAACCGATCCGTCACTCCCACACAAGCCATTCTTTTCCCCGATGGAGACAGGGACAAAGAAGGAAAAGTCTTATCATTGGAAGGGGAAAATATCCATTACACTTTCAAGAAGAAGGAGATTTCTGCTTCGCGCACGTTTTTGTTACAGACAGTGTATGACGGCAAAATTTCCAATCGCTATTTCAGAATCCCCGAATTGAGTAAAACCTTTGATGTGGCTTTCTTCCCCGAAGGAGGTCATGCAGCTCAATCCACCACAATCAAAATGGCATTTAAGGCCATCGATGCAGATGGTTTGTCTACAGAGGTAGAAGGTCAAGTATTTGACGAAGAAGGTCAGGTATGTGCCGATTTCAAAAGCCAGCATTTGGGTATGGGGAGTTTTCGGATGTATTATGTTCCCGGAAAAAAGTATCATGCCGTTTGTAGTGACGGAACAGGCGTTTCCAAGCGTTTTGATTTGCCCGAACCTTCTCCGGATGCTATCTCCCTGAATACACTTTGGTCTAAAGATTATTTGCGGGTAAGTCTTTCCAAATCACCCGATACCCCATTGGGCACTTCGCTGATACTGGTGGCGCATTTGCGGGGCATCGTTCTGTATGCACAGCCCTGGGATGATAAACAAAATTATGTTGACTTTGAAAAAGACTTTTTTCCGGCGGGCATCGTTCATTTTCTGCTGGTTGATGAAGGCAGAAATATTCTGAGCGAACGTTTAGTGTTTTCTCTGCAAAAAAGTGCACTGGCGCAGACTGAAGTCCGGCTTGACCGTGAAAACTACTTGGCAAGAGAGAAGGTAGATATGGATATACAGATTAAAGATATAAATGGAAACCCCATGTCAGGCAACTTCGCACTTGCAGTTGTTGACAGAACAGACGTGAAGCCGGATACCGTTTCCAACATTGTTTCCACCTTATTGCTCACTTCCGATCTTAAAGGACACATTGAGTCACCGTTGAGTTACCTGCAAGACAACCGCAGTTCTTCCTATGCCCTGGATTTGCTGATGATGACACAAGGCTGGCGGAAATACAACATACCGGAGGTCTTGAAAGGCAACGTAACCAGCGCATTACCCTATAATTTGGAATTGGGTGACGAAGTTTCCGGTAAAGTAGAGGGCTTGTTTTCTGCATTGAAAGAGGGAAATATCTCTTTGCTCGCCCTTAAAGATTCACTCATCGGGACAGAACTGACGAAGCCTGACCGGAATGGGCGGTTTGTATTCGATAAACTGGAATATCCCAGTGGTACTCACTATATTGTCCAGGCGCTCAGCAAGAAAGGTTCTTCAAAAGTTTTTATCGAACTGGATCCTTACAAATCGTTTCCTGCTCCCCGAATCGGGTGTATTCCCCGCATTGAAAAACCGCATATCGAGGAGAATTATATGGCAAAGATGGACCAAAAATATACTATAGAAAATGGAATGAGAGTTTATAATCTGGCGGAAGTGATAGTGACAGGTAGAAGAGAGAGAGCTGTAAAAACGGAATCTCCCTTTTATTCGGTGGGAGTTTCGAAGGTGCTGACGGAAGAGGATGTAAAAAAAGGACATTTTATTTCTACATACGACCTCTTGCGACGTTTGCCGGGTATTACTATCACGAATAATGAAGTGCGTTATCGATTTGCTCCGGTCATGGTGTTGCTGGACAATGTTCCCGAAGAAAACTTTGATTTTGACCTGTTGGACGTGGATGACATCAAAGATGTTTTTTACTCCCCTGCCACTTCTGTCGGTCCTCTTTACGGGTCGGCTGCGGGAAATGGTGCCATAGTAGTCACTACGAAGAATGGGTTTGTACAGAAAAATAAAATGAATAGCAACATGCAGACTATTACGACTTTAGGTTATCAGCAAACTGTAGAATTCTACTCACCGGCGTATGACACGGAAGCAAAGAAAGAATCCGTCAAGCCAGACTTACGTTCTACGATATACTGGAATCCGAGCGTGCAGGTTGATGAATCGGGAACTGTTCAAGTCAGCTTTTATACAGCCGATTCTGCTGCCGATTATGGGGTAGTGATAGAAGGTGTTTGTACATCGGGTAATCTCATTTATTCAGGTGAAAAAGTAATATCGCGGCATAGCGATTCTTATTAATTTTTTGTTGAAGTAATTTAAATATATAGCTTATGAAAAACATTACAAATGTATTTTACGAATTTCTTATAGCTTTATGCTGTTTGATGTCTTCTTCCGCACTTTGGGCATGGGAAGATATGTCGATGCCTCGACTGCATGTTGAAGGCCGTTACCTGGTAGACCCGCATGGGAATAAAGTGAACCTGCATGGGTTTGCACAGACCTATAGTCCGTGGTTCAATGAGATGGGGCAGAAGTGGGACAATTATGATGTGGAGAAATGCTTGAAATACAATCAAGGGTTGATTGATGACATTATGGCTGCCGGTTGGAAAATGAATTTTCTTCGATTACATATGGACCCGTATTGGTCAAATTCTCCGGGAATTCATGTAGAAGGAGAGAATGACATTTCAGCATTCGATTTCAATCGGTTTAAAAACTATCTTGATAGGGTATTTATTCCGATGGCGGAATATGCTGTCTCGAAAGGACTTTATGTAGTAATGCGTCCTCCCGGAGTATGTCCGGAAAAAATAGCTGTGGGAGATGAGTATAATCAGTATCTCATTAAAGTATGGACACACGTAGCCCAGCATCCGAAATTGAAGAATCATCCCAACATTATGTTTGAACTGGCCAACGAACCGATTAATATACTTGGTCCCGATGGTACTTACGGAGCTGGTTCGCAGGGACACTTCGATAAACTGAAAGAGTATTTTCAGTCGGTGGTAGATGCGATGCGTGCACAAGGTTGCGGTAACATTCTTTGGATACCTGGTCTGGGTTATCAAGGGTTGTATAAAGGGTTTGCCGTCAATCCTATCGAAGGAGATAACATCGGTTATGCGGTACATCTCTATCCGGGCTGGATGGGAAGTGATGGAGAAAACGGGGATGGTGGTTCCAGTACGGGAGGCTATGAACCTTTCCAGAAAGGATGGGATGATTCCGTGGCTCCGGTAGCATCATTCGCACCTATCATGATAACAGAAATGGATTGGGCACCGTCAAAATATAACGCTTCGTGGGGGAAGGCTCATACCGGTACATTCGGCGGTCCCGGTTTTGGAGCAAATATGAAACATATTGTAGATAATTCGGGTAATGTAAGCTGGCTTATTTTTACGGGTGCTGATTTGTTGGCAAAATTTAAGGATGTACCGCCCGCCGAAGGAGAAGCATATACTTTCCTGACCGATCCGGAAGCCTGTCTGTGGCCTACCTATCATTGGTATCAGGAGTATGCAAAGGAAAATTATCCACGTCCTGATTTTACTTATCAGTCACATAGTGATAATGGGAATGGCACATACACTAATCCTGTTATATTCGGTGACTTCCCTGATCCGGATGTAATCCGTGTGGGTGATGTCTATTATATGGTATCCACCACCATGTACATTTTCCCCGGAGCCACCATTCTGAAATCTTATGATTTGGTGAACTGGGAGTATTGCTGTAATCCGTTAGAGCGCATAGAGGCATCCGATGGTTATAATCTTGAAAATGGTCAGAACCGTTACAGTCGTGGTCAGTGGGCAACAGCTCTTCAATATCACAACGGCAAGTTCTATCTTCTGTTTACTACATTGGATGAAGGTGGATACCTATTGACCACTACCGACATTGAAGGTGAATGGGAAAAGAAGAAGTTAAATGATGGTTTTTATGATTGCGGATTGCTTTTTGATAATGATAAAATATACGTAGTTTACGGTATCAACCAGCTTCGTATAGCCGAATTGGATGAAGATTTCAATAAAATTCCCGGCAGTGATAAGGATGTGGTTAAATGGTCTTTCCGCGAAGGGCTTGAAGGGAGCCGTTTGTATAAGATAGGTGAGTATTATTACATTTACTCTACGTATGGAGGATGGCCTGCTTTTCAAACTGTTTTCCGCTCCAAGGATATCTATGGACCTTATGAGGAAAAGAAGCTGATAGACGATGACAACATTCATCAGGGAGCTTTGGTAGAAACGCAGACCGGAGAGTGGTGGACTATGCTTTTCTATGATAAAGGTGCTTATGGACGATTCCCTAACCTGCAACCCGTAAAATGGGTGGATGGCTGGCCTGAAATAGGTGAGAACGGAAAAGGAGTCACTACCTATCGTAAGCCCGATGTTGGCAGGGAATACCCCATAAAGTCATTGCCTACCAATGATAATTTCAGGCATTATAAATTAGGACTGCAATGGGGATGGAATCATAATGCGGACAGATCAAAATGGTCGTTGACTGAACATGCCGGTTATTTGCGGTTGTATACGGCAAATGTTACCGACAGCCTACATAAAGCCAAGAACACATTGACTCAGAGAATTCTGGGGTATCCTCAGGATTTGGAACATTCCTATGGCACGGTCAGGATGGAGATAGGCGAGATGCAGGAAGGCGATGTGGCAGGATTGGCAGTATTTCAGGACCCTTATGCGTTTATTGGCGTTAAAGTCATAGATGGGCAGAAGCGGTTGGTTTATACCACTGCCCCTGTAGTATCGTCGGCTGCAAAATCGGAACAGATAGGAGAAGTGGTCACTGAACAGGTAATCTATTTGCGCGCTATTGCCAATTACAGCACAAGTAGGGCAAGCTTCTATTACAGCCTGGACAACAAGAGCTATACAAAATTTGGGGATGACCTGAACATGAAGTATGATCTGACGGTATTCACGGGCAATAAGTTCGCTATCTTTAATTATGCAACTGCCCAGACAGGAGGATATGTGGATGTAGACTGGTTCTCTACCGAACCGGAGTTTGATGAAGCATTCTATTTTGACGACTCTTTTGAGGGGTATAGTGAAGAATCATTGACCTTAACCGAATTGACCATCAATGGAAAAGAAGAGTTCACTTTGCTTACCGGAAGTTTTTCTACAATTACAGTGAAAGGAATATATGCCGATGGTCATACGGAAGATATTACCATGGCGGCCGATTATGAAAATCAGAATTCGGATGTCATACGTGTAACTAATGGACGTATAATGGCTTTGCAAGATGGAGAGAGTGATATAATTATCAGTTATAAAGGCCCGTTGGGTGACCGTCAGTCTTTAAAGATTCACGTCACTTCTTCTACTTTTCCGCTAACCGCAGAACTGTTTAATCCCAATATTTGGGAGACCGGTTCTTTTGATGAGAATACACATACATTGGTGACCGGACAGTATGGTTTCGGTGGCTGGTGGTACGATAACGGTATTGATTTGTCGGAATACAAATACGTTGTGGCAAAAATAGGCAATGATAACTCAAACAACGGTGCTTCATTTCGTTTATTTGATGAGAATAGCTATTGGTCGGGAGCTGCTGAGTATGAAGTTAAGAACAGTAAGCAAGTGGTTGTTGATTTGAATAATATGTATAAGAGTAATTCTAAAGTGAAGCTGAATCCGAGCCACATCTATGGCGTAGGCTTCTGGTCGCTCGGTGGCAGCCCTATTGTTATCGATAAAGTCTATCTGACTAATTCCGATGATTACGAAGATCCTACGGGCATCGAGGATGTGACCGTGGATAAAGATCCTCTGGTAGATGTCTATACCATTACGGGAATCAAGCTTCGCACTCAGGTGCGCAGAAGTGAGGTGATCCGGGAACTGCCTGCAGGAATTTATATTGTAGGCAGAGAGAAGATTGCCATATTGGAGTAATAACGATGATAAAATCTGATTAGTTTACATAAGTGAACAACTAACTTTTTAGAAAACATATTTATAAGGATGATATAATCCGGCCTACAGGTATTTATAACCCTGTTTTGAAAGGGCTACACCTTTTTGTCCGGATGGCTACACCCTTTTACTCTCATGGCTACACCTTTTCATATAAAGGGTGTAGTCATTCCAAAAGGATACTTTACTCTTAAATATAAGTTATTGAAAAATATTTATTTAAAATAAAAAGTCTTTCCTTTTTATTGCTTATATTTGTCAGGATGAGCAACCTTTAAATTTT
>ENA-USUJ01001307-USUJ01001307.1-human-gut-metagenome-genome-assembly--contig:-NODE-1307-length-21409-cov-7.290456_pt1 | contig 21409 bp, 27 predicted proteins | sample MGYA00250061_ERZ773398 | MGnify/ENA primary metagenome ERZ773398 (study PRJEB29103, sample SAMN06111992) | human gut metagenome | biome: human gut; feature: ankylosing spondylitis patient; material... | reverse complement strand
GCCCTGAGGGCCTATTCCAAGCTTGTTTATCTTTTCGAGCATTTCGCTCTCCATATCCGCATAAAGCGGCTTGGGGTTTCTTATTTTAAGATCCCTGCAAAGAGCCTTTTTCGCAAGTATGGCGGACAGCTCAAAGTCGCCGCCGATACCGACGCCCACCGTTATAGGCGGACACGGGTTGCTTCCTGCCTTTGATACCGTATCGACAACAAAGTTCACTATATCCTCTCTTGTCGCAGAGGGAGTGAACATTTTAAGCGCACTCATATTCTCACTGCCGAAGCCCTTCGGCGCTACCATTATATGCACCTTGTCGCCCGGTACAATGCTTGTATGTACTATGGCAGGGGTATTGTTGTTTGTGTTCTTACGCTCAAGCGGATCTTCGACCACCGATAAACGCAGCTTGCCGTTCACATATCCGTTTGCAACGCCCTCGTTTATTGCATCTGTGAGATTTCCTCCTGTGAAATGCACGTCCTGTCCGACTTCAAGGAATATCACAGCCATTCCGGTATCCTGACATATCGGCACTTCAAGCTCCTTCGCACAGTCGATATTCCTTACAATATCGCCAAGTACCTGCTTTGACAGCGGACTTTTTTCACAGCCGATACATGAATTTATCTTCTCTTTCATTCCGTCGGGCAGATAAAGATTTGCCTTTACGCAAAGCTCTTCAACTGTCTTTTTAACAAGCTCAACGCTTATCTCACGCATGAATATTCCCTCCGTTTATATTGCTTTTAATATTACTGTCTGTATTAAGATTATATTACCGTGCCGTTTACGATGACCATATCCGGAGTATCGCATACGGATAACGGATCGCCCGAAAAGATAACTATATCTGCGTCCTTGCCGACTTCTATACTGCCTACCCTGTCTGCAATTCCCGTTATCTGTGCAGGATATATCGTAATCGCCTTCAGCGCTTCATCTCTGTCAAGACCGCCTCTTACCGCAAGCCCTGCCGAGAGCGGCAGATACTGCTCGGGTACAACGGGGTGGTCGGTGCATATACACATAGGCACGCCTGCCTTATTCAGTATGCCTGCCGTTTCTATCGTATGATTACGAAGCTCAGGCTTACAGCGCTCGCTGATGACAGGCCCTACTATCGTCCGTGCGTTATCCTCAAGAAGCTCGTCGGCTATAAGGTGACCCTCTGTTGCGTGGATGATGACATAATCTATGTCAAACTCCTTGGCAAGCCTTATCGCCGTGAATATATCGTCTGCCCTGTGGGCGTGGAAATGTGCGGGTATCTCGTGCTTTAAAAGCGGCATAAGCGCCTCGCACTTTGCGTCATATTCGGGGCGGTCGCCCTCGTCATCGGTACCGGCCGAGCTTTCATAGTCTATCATATCGTCAAGATAACGTCTTGCCTTGAAAAGCTGTTCACGGATTATGGCGGCGGTAGCCATACGGGTGACCGGAGCGGTATCCTTATCCTTATATACATTCTTGGGATTTTCTCCGAGTGCAAATTTTACCGCAACGGGATTTTTTATTATCCTCTTGTCTATCCTCTTTGAGCCTGCCGTTTTCATAGCAAGAAAAGTTCCGCCGATGGGGTTTGCGCTTCCCATTCCGCATACCACCGAGGTAACGCCTGCCTGCGCCGCCTCTTCGAAGCAGTGGTCGAGCGGATTTATCATATCTATCGCACGAAGGTTCGGGGTAGAGGGGTCTGTATCCTCGTTTCCGTCGTCGCCCTCGAACGCAAGCCCGTCCTCCCACGCACCGATATGCGTGTGAGCGTCTACAAAGCCGGGATATGCGGTTCTGCCCTTTGCGTCTATATCGCTGTCGGACGGCGAAAAGTCCTTCAACTGCGACATATCGCCGACAGCCTTGATTTTATCGTTTTCTATAAGGATAAATCCGTTTTCGTAGTTTTTTTCCGCCATAGTTATGACGGTCGCATTGTAAATGTACATATTTATCCTTTCGTTTTCCTGTGCCTTTTTGCGTCAAGCTCGACCAGCTTTATGATCTCGCCTGCGATTATTCTGTCCGATGCGTTTGCATTCACTTCAAAGGTGCTGTTTTTTCTGTAAACGGGCAGTCTTGAATCGTAAATCGCTTTAAGCTGTTCTTTCGTGTTGTTCACTACAAGAGGACGGTTTGAATCGTTCTTTATACGTTCATAGCAGGTGTCAAAGCCTGCGTTGAGAAAAATCACAACGCCCTGCTTCCTTGCAAACTCTGCCGTTTCGTCACGGAGTATTGCTCCGCCGCCTGTTGCGACAATCGTTCTTCGTCGGCCAGCTCCATGATGCAGCCCTTCAGCAGTTCGATGGTGTCAGCCTGCTCGGCGATGGTTTTGTCCTTCTTGGCCTCTGCGGCCTGTTCGTCGTTCAGCTTTTGGATGCTGTCGGCTCTGTGTTTAATCATGCAAAGTTACCTCCGATCGACTGGATGTAGCAGGTCTCCGTAGCGGAGCCGCGGAGCAGCTTGGCCTTGACCTTGACGCCCCACGCTGCGGCCGTCTTGGTCTGGTTGGTGAAATAGTGCTTCTGGCCGGTGCGGGCCTTCTGCGTGATGTCCTCCCACGTCGGGCTCGCGTCGTTGCCGTTGTTGCAGATCCAGACCTGAAGCGTGCAGCCGGCCGGGAAATTGCCCTGAATGTTGACGAGGGCCTTGGTCGGCATGGCGTCGGCCTCCATAGCGAGGGTCTGCTCGAACTCGATGGACGTGACGGCCTTGGTGAAGGTCAGCGTGCGGGTGACGCTGGCGTCCTTGGCGTCGGTCGCCACGATCTTCAGGGTGTGGCTGCCGTTCACGACCTTCAGCCACGCCTCGGAGCCGATCGTCAGCGTGTTGGTCTGGCCGAGGGTCACGGTGTAGCTGCGCAGCGTGACGCCGTCCAGCATCTCCACGACGTCGACCTGATGGCCGTCGGCGTCGGTGACGGTGTACTCGTAGGACGGGGCCGCCGTGCTGAAGCTGCCGAGGGCGCCATCCGTGCCGCTGATGACGGGCGGTCGGTTATTGGTGACGGTGCGGGTGGCGCTGGTGGTGTACGCGCTCTCCGCGCCGGCGGCGTCGTATGCCTTGACGCGGTACTGCACGCTCGTCCATCCGTAGGTGATGGTGTCGGTGTAGCTGCGCGAGGATCCCTTGTAGATCTGCGCCCATGTGCCGCTCCCGACCTTGCGCTCCAGAATGTAGCCGGAGAGGTTGCCGTCCGGGTCAGTGGATGCCGCCCACGAGATGCTCAGGTTCTCGCCGCCGAGCACTTCGCTCGGGACAGTGATGGACGGCGGCGCCGTGGGCGCCTGATTGTAGATCACTGTATAGCATCCATCCGAGTCGACGGAGTCGGAGATCAGGAGATCAGAGGACAGATTACAAGCGGGGCGCAGGCCGAGGCCGCCGCTGCAGGCGTAGTCCCAGCCCAGAGTGCCATCGGAGCGGACGACGCGGGCGCGGTTGGCCGAGCCGGCATAGGCGTCCCGCAGCCAGTAGTACCACGCGGCACCAGAGCCCGGGTTGCTGGAATAGTTGGAATTGGCGACGCAGGAGGCCGTCACGGTGGCGATGCGGCTGTTGTTGTCGCTGAAGATCGCCAGCTTGCTGCCGCAGACGTGGTCGCCGCTCAGGCCGACCTCAGTGCAGGACAGGGGGAAGATCTTGTCCGTGCAGGTCTCCGTCCCGCCGCCGTCTGTGGAGCTCTTGCCGACCGTGATGGTGGTGTTCAGCAGAGCGGCCCGCTCGTTGGCGGTGAAGGCGTTCAGAAAACCGGCGAGGCCGCTGTATGCGTTGTAGCCGCTCCAGACGTGGGAGGAGTCCGGCGTCTGGTCTGCGGAGTGCTGTGCGGTGTACCACTGGCCGGCAGCCGCGGGGCTGTTGAGCCACTGGCGCAGGTTCGAGTAGATGTAGCGGTTGTTGCCGTAGCCGCGGCGGTCGCTGTTGCCGTTACTCGGTTCTGTCGCGTCGAAGCACAGCATCTTGATGATCTGGTTGGTCACGAGCGTGACGCTGTTGGAGGGGTAGCCTGCGTGGTTCTTATCGGCCACGATCCAGACGATCGGGCTGCCGTACAGGCTGCCGAACTTGACCTTCGACTTGTTTGCGAGGTTGCTCAGTTTTTGGGCCATGAGTTGTGTCTCCTTTCGGTGATGGTTTGAGCTCCGGGAAATAGCTGAAGAAATAGGCGTCCATGTTCTGCCGCAGGTGGTAGGTGTTGCCGTGTGAGATGTGGCCCGTCCAGCTCGCGTAGGATTGCACGACGCTGTCGAGTGTCATCTTGCCGGAGTCCACCAGCCCGCGGAACTTGCGGATCTTGCGCTTCATGTTGTCGATGCTCTTGGCTCGCACTTTCCTCACGACCTTGCCGGTCTGCGTGAGGTAGGTGTGAAAACCGAGGAAGTCGATGCCGTTCTTCAGCGGGAGGATCTGCGTCTTGCCGTTCAGCCGAAGGCCGAGCGGCTTGATGTACGCCTCGATCTCCTTGAGTATCTGCCGGAGCAGCAGCTTGTCGCTGTGGATGATGTAGAAGTCGTCCATGTACCTGCCATATACGAGGCCGCGGTCATCCCTCAGCCAGTGGTCGAAGGCGTCCAGATAGAGCAGCGCGAGCAGTTGGCTCGACTGGTTGCCGATCGGGATGCCGGGGTCTGGCGTGCTGTCGATTATGAGCCACAGCAGCCACTCAGCGAAGTCGATCAGCTCGGGATCCTTCAGCCACTTCAGGGCCCGGCGGGCCGTTTCGTAACAGTAGGAATGGAGCAGGGTGTAAAAGAACTTTGAAAAATCGCCCTTCAGTACCCAGCCGTCGGCGTAGTCCCACTCGTTCATCGGCCGGGGCGGCAGGCCGGCAGCCTTGCGGGCTGCTTCGTCTGCTGCCTTTCGGCTGAAGAAATAGTGGCGCATGGCCGCAGCCAGACGGTCGAGGCCGTCGTGGGTGCCTTTGCCGATCTGGCCGGCGTAGTTGTCCCGGATGAAGCGCCGGGAGAACGCCGGCTCGAGGACGTTGTCGCAGAGCGAGTGCTGGACGACTTTGCCCTCGAAGTCGATGGCGAGGACGAGCCGCTCCTTGGGCTCGTACACCTTGAAGGGGTAGTAGGGCCCGAAGGAATAGTCGCGCCGCTGGAGCCTCTCAGAGAGGGCGACGGTGCGCTCGATGGCCTCCATGCGGTAGCGCATGGCGGTCGGGTTGTCGCGCTTTCCGCAGCGGGTTTTGCGGTATGCTTTGTAGAGCGCGATGGTGCTGTTTACGATATTCTCCATTGAAAAGTCTCCCCGCCGTGTATAGCTCCGGCCACGCTTTGCGTGCGCCGCCGGGGGCATCGGCGGTCTTGTGTTTACCCATGACCGGGCCGGTCAGACGGCCACGGCTGCGGGAGGGATATGCCTTCCTTGGATGATGGGGCACAGTGTTCGCCGTCCGTCTCCGGGCGGTTAATAAGTCGGGCGATCCATCGAAGCGGGGCGCAGGCCGTTGTTGCCGTTGTAGGCGTTGTTCCTGTTCAGAGTGCCATCGGTGTTGACGTTGCGGGCGTTGTTGGCCGAGCCGGCACGAAAAAACAAGGCATACCCCGAGGGCTGCCTCACTGGTGACGCTTCTGCGCGTCCAGCTTGGCGGCCCTCTCTTTATCCGTTTTGTACCATTTGGCGGTCTGGTTCTTCACGCCGGCCGCCATCTTCGCCCAGTATGCAAAGGCGTCATCGCCGAAGCCGCTGAGGATCTCATGCGCGAGCTCGATGTGGTGGATCAGCTTTCGGCAGTTGCGAAGCGCCGACCGCTGCGCGCGATACCTGAGCTCACGCTCCTCGGGATCCGTCAGGAGCAGATCGTTGGCCTCCATCAGATCGGCGACGAGGTCGCTGGCCTCGTTCATCATCCTCTGCGCCAGACCGAGCCGCTCCTTCTTCGGGAAAACGGCCGGGTTTCTGGTCTTGATGTAGGTGTGTTTCTCGAGCTCCTTGGCGTCCGTGATGACCTGCATCTCGGGCAGTTTGTCACGGCCGAAGGGCGGGCGGCCTACATTGGCCCGCTCGTATGGCCGCGAGTGTCCGTTGCTTGCCGTAGTATCTCACCTCCTCGCCTTTGATTGTGACGCGGGCGCTGCTGCCGTCGTAGGTCTTGCCCTGAATGACGATGACGCCGTCCTCCCGCTTGCAGCAGGAGCAGGGCAGGGCCAGCTCGACGAACAGGTGCGCGATGATGCAGGAGGCTTCGGCTGGTGGGATCGGGGTGTAGTTGTAGCAGTTTCCCATCAGCACTCGAGCCTCCGCTGCCCTGTGTTCCAGATGCCGGATCTCACGGTCAGCCCCTCCAGATCGTCGAATGTGATCTGGAAGGGGTTGCTCGTGATGTCCGTGCAAACGAAGTCCCACAGGGCGTCGACCTTCACCTTCAGAGCGTTGTCAGCCGCGTCGACATACTCCTTCGTCGTGATGTCCTTCGGGTCGTCGACTGCTCCGTAGTGTTTCATAGGCCGGCCTCCTTACAGTGCGATGCTTGTGATGATGACGAGGATCGGGTTGGAGGGCGCGGCTGCGAGCGTGACCGTGACTTTGCCGTTGGCCGAGGCCGTGGCGTTCTCGAAAGAGACGTCGCCGATGACCTGCTCCTTGGTGACGCTGTCGATCAGGATCACGCTGAGAATGTAGCCGGTGACGGTGAAGCTCTTGCTCGCCGCGTCGCTGAGGGTCTGGACGGTCTTGGTGACAGCCTTCGGGATCGCGGGCTTGTTCTTGATGAAGGTGTCACTATTGCCGTCCGTCTCGTTCCAGTCGCTCTGGACGTTCTTCTCGGCGTCGGCGGGAGCGTGGGCGCTCTGGCTGTGGTCGTATGCCGTCTTGCCGCGGTCGCCGCGGTAGGCGGTGCTCGCAGTCTCGCCGAGGGCTAGGTCGTTGCCGATGACGGCGTAGGTCGTCCCGCTCCAGCGGTACGTCTTGTTCTGGTACTCGCCTTCGCTCAGGATGACGTAGATCTTGTCGGACTCAGGCGTCAGGGCGGCGCCGCCGGAGGTCTTACTCAGCCAGTCGGCACCGAGGGCCGTGGCGCCGGTGCGGATGTAGGCGTCGACGACGTCGTCCACATAGCTCGGGAGCTGGTTGGCCGGCACCTTGCCGCCGCTGTCCAGCTCGGCCACGCCGCCGGCTGCGCCCTTTTCCGTTGCGGGGATCGCGCCGACGTCAGCGGCAGCGGACGGGATCGTCGGCTTGTCGCTCAGATCCTTATAGCTGCCGGAGAAGGCCACGGTCTTGAGGTCGCTGAAGAACTTCAGCACCTTGCCGAGCAGGACGCTCAGCTTCTCGCCGGAGACGGGTGCCTCACGCTTGGCTGCTGCCTCGAAGGCGACGGTCACGTTGGAGCCGTCGCCGTCCGTGTTCAGCTTGCTGGTGTCCTTGGGGTGGACGTGGTCGCCGCGCGCGAACGCTGTCTCGGAGCCGACGGCAGCGGTGCCGTTCATCTTCGGTGTGGTCGTGGATGCGACTGCGCCCTCGGGGACGTCCTTGGCCGTGATGAACTTGCTGTCGTTCTCAAGCTGCGAGAGCTTAGTCGGCACAGGGATCCATTTCTCACCTGTCCACAGGTACAGCGTCAGGTCGATGCTGTTGAAATAGATCTGGCCGATCTTCGGGTTGGCCGGAGGTGCAGCGAGCGGCTGCATGATGGCGTTTTGGATCTCGTTCTGTGAGAGATCAATGCTTGTCAGGAATTTCACGGGTTTACCTCCTTAGTTGAAGTATGCAGTCCCGGAAAAGGCTGCGCAGAAGGTCAGGCGCACGGTGTTGTCGTCGAGGTAGTCGACCTCCCCGATGACCACAGTGCCGGCGCTGTCGACGACCGTGACGGCGGGCCGCTTTCCGAGGTTGTGGGCGACTGTCCACACCTTCGCTGCCTGCGCCTGCTTGTGGGTGTGGTGCCTGTCGTCCGTGATGCCGAGCTGCGCCGGCGTCATGTCGCCGATCAGCTCGTGCCCGTTGATCTTGGGCTTGTTGCGCAGGGCTTCGTAGTTTGAGGCGCTGCCGCCGCCCGTCTCCTTCATGGAGGCGGTCATGGAGGCAGGCGTCTCGGTCATCTTCGCCCCGAAGGTCTCCGCGCTGCCAGAGAACGAGGCATTGAAGCCGACGCTCACTTAGATGACGCCGTCCTTCAGGATCCGGCTGAGCGGGGCGGTCATAATGTTGCTCGCAAACGCGCACCCGTCCTCCGTCCTGCCGCGGATCTGCACCTCCACCTGTTGATCCTCGTCTGGAGACAGAGAGCCGAGCAGCAGCGTGTCGGCTTGCGTCAGGCTGACGGTGACGACCTTGTCGGTCGCGTCGACGCCCTCGTCCCCGAGGTGCTTGGTGACTTCCACCTGCTTCGGCGGGGCATAGGTGGCGAGCTGCTGCGTGCGGAATGTTACCCACATGGTCACGAACTCGCTGACGTCGATGTCACAGTTGATGGTGATGGTTGGTGTGGTGCCTCTATACATGGGCGGCCTCCTTTCTGGCCTTTGGCCGGTAGTTTAGCACTCGAGGCGCTGGAGTCCGCTGTTCCAGATGCCGGCCGTCAGGGTGATGCCCGTCAGGTCTGCAAACGTGATCTGGAAGGGGTTGGTCGTGATCTCGCTGAAAACGGCGTCCCACAGTGTTGCGATCTTGCTGGTGTTCTGGCCGACCGCGTTGCTCAGGTCATTCACCGACGCCTCGGTGGCCTGTGCGATTGCGATGGCCTGCCGGGCGAGCGCCAGAGCCTCCTCTGCCGTAGCCTGCGCGCCGAGGGCGATGGCTTTGTAGGTCTCGTAGTCCTCTTTGGTGGCGTAGGCGTCGGCGGGGATGTAGGCGGTCACATTGGTGGCCGTGCCGATCGCGGTGACGATGTCGATGGTTTTCTCGACGATGGTGGCGCCGCCGGAGGGCGGGATCCACTCGGCCAGATCGCCGCAGTTGCCGTAGCAGTACAGCACCTCGCCGACCTCTGGATCGGGATCCTCGGCGTAAAGGCCGAGCTCGCGGTAGTAGAAGCCCTCGGTCTCGTCGCCGTTGGTGAAGATGCCGCCGACGGCCACGGTGCCGTCGCCGTTGATCTTCAGCTTCGTGATGTCGACGGTCGCCTTCGGGCTGACCACGCCGGTGAGGGTGCGGGGCGTCTGGCCCTCCTCGAGGTAGCCATCGCCGAGGACGATCTTGGTGTAGTTGATCTTCTGGCCGGCCACGCCCTTCGCCAGAACGATCAGGCCGGCGGTGGTGATGTCGTTGTTGATAAATGCAGCCATGTCTATCTCCTTTCCTTAGTCTGAGATGACCGCCGCGTCGGTGCCGATGCTGACGGTCTCGCGGTTGTTGTCGTGGACGACGGCCGCGTGGTAGATGTGGATCTCGTCGCTGCCCATGACGTGCACCTCTTGGGTGTGATCCCTGACAGCCATGCCGGAATAGAGGAACATTTCGCCGGTCAGGCAGATCAGGATCGCGTCGAGCCACGAACTGCGGCGCTTGACCGTCCACAACAGCTTCAGGAACAGGTCGAGGTTGCTGTTGACGAGGCTCGGGTTGTCGCTCAGCACCTTGAAGTGATGCGGCTGCCCGCCGTACTGATACCACTCCCTGACCTCGCCGGTGCCGAAGTAGTCGGCCACGATCTGCTCCACGGCGTAGGGGGTGCCGAGTTTCGCGTAGACGCGGTCGCTGTTGCGGATGACGGCCCGCTTGGCTGCGATGGGCGCGGTGCTGTCATACCACTGGATGTTCAGCTCCCACGCCATTTCGTCGAGCTCTGCGTCGCTGAGCTGGTCGATCTTGTCCCACCTGCTCAGGAGCTTCAGGCGTGCATAGGCGTCGCGGCTGATAATGTCGCAGCCGGTGGCGATGCCCTTGTCGCTGCCGTCCTCCTGCATCCACGCAGGCAGCAGTTTGACCATCTCGGTCTCATTGAGCCGCATTTACACCACCTCGCTCTCGACCTTGTGGCTGACAGTCAGGTGGCCGCTGAATTTGGCGACTTGCGTGTCGTCGAGGGCCTTGTAGGTCGGCTTGACGACGTCCACGCGGAAGGCGCCGGTCAGGTTCTCGCCCCACGAAGGCGAGAGGATCCGCTTGCGGAGCTGGTCGGGGTTGATGTCCCGGCCGAGGGCTGCGACTTGCCACTCGTTGTAGCGGTCGATCGCGCCGCCGGTGCCTTCGACGTTGGCGATCACCTCAGCCTCGCTCTCCGGCGTGGTGTAGTACACGATCTCGATGTCGTAGGTCTCGACCTCCGGGGGCACGGCGCTCACCTTGTCAGTGAGCGGCCGGATGTCCTTGGCGTTGACCACGTCCAGCACCTTCGCCAGCATGGCAGCGTCGGGGATCCCGCCGCCTTCCAGCAGGGGCACGATCTTGACGCAGCCCTCCAGCGTGCGGGTGATGATGATGTCGATGCTCTCGGCGGCCGAGAGGCTGCCCTTGAGCGTGATGGTCAGCAGGCCGTCGGTGTAGTCGACGGTGTAGTCCGTGTCCTTGGCCGCCGCCGTGCTTTGCCCGTGGGCCTTCACGACGAGGCTGTCGGTCAGAAGTGCGCCGCCGCCCTTGAAGGCTTTGCCGTCGTAGACCGTGAGGGTCTCGCTGACTGTTTCCTTCTCGCTGACGGCCTTTGCGTCCACGATGGAGCTGTCGGCCGTCATTACCCAGTAGATGTAAGCCTGTTCAGGGCCCGCGGTGGATCTCTTGGCGGGCGCCAGACGGATCCGCTCGCGGAGGCGGTTGTCGCCCTCGGTGGTGTAGGGCTCGCCGTCATCGCCTCCGGCCGTTTCGGTCAGATTGGTGACGGACTCGATGTAGGGGATCAGGTCGACGAGGGTGGCGATCGTGCCGGCTGCGTAGCCGTTGAACTTCGTGCCGTTGCTCACGGCCGAGGTCGGCACCTCCACAGAGTAGGCGCCAGCTTGCAGCACAGCGATCTCGTCGGTCGCAAAATAGTTTTCGCTGTCCGGCGTCACCTTCGTCCACTTCGGAATGATGATGTTTCTCTCCTGCGGCGTGGAGACAGAGAAGCGCATGGTCGTCTTGGCCGGTGTGCCTTCCAGTCGTTTCACGTCCTGCCGCTCGCCGATGGCGTCCAGCACCTCGCCCCTCGCATAGCGGAGGAGCGTCTGCCGGCCGACGTCGTTGAGGCTGTTGTAGAGGGCAACGAACACGGGCACGAGAGCCTCGCCGAAGATCCGGCGCTCGTCGCCCGGGTAGAGCGGCTCGCCGGCGCCCTTTTCGAGCTCGGTGATGATGGTCTTGTATAGGGTGTTCGCGTCTGTCGTGGTGAGTTTGATGTCCTCGCCGTAGGTGTTTGTCGCGTCGCTCACGCTGTTCACCTCCTTCATGTGATGTTGTCGATGCTGGCCCGCAGCTCGAAGTCGCCGGCCTGAGCGGTCAGAGCCTTCAGGTCGGAGTCGCTGAGCTGCACGCGGGGCTCGTAGGTTTCCACGAGGAACTCCACGTCGGCGGCCAGATCTGTCGCAGCGGTTTCGCTCGGCTTGTCGATCAGCGTGCGGTCGATCCCTTTGATGCGCTCATAGGGCACCTCCCCGCGGATGGTCTTGAGGAGGTTCTGCACACAGATCTCGGGCGCTCCGTTGCCGGATGCTTTCATGGGATCACCTCGCTTTACTTGAGCTGTGCGTTGTTGGGTTTCTTCGCAGCCTTGTCGCTGCTGGATGCTCCGACGGTGACGGCGCTCAGACGCCGGCCGACGCCGCCAGAGGACGAGACGCCGGCCGCGGACGAACTCTTGCTCGAGCCGCCTGCGCTGGCCTTCTTGCTGCTGGCCTCCTCGGCGTATTCCGTCAGGTTGATCGTGATCTTGCCCTTCAGGATCCGGCCGAGGTTGTCGAGTGTGGTGTCTGAGAGGCTGACGCCGGTGAGCTGAAGATTGGCCGGGCCGAAGCGCCGGCCGGCCAGATAGAAGGGGGCGTACTGCCCGACCAGCGACGTCCACGACTCGAACTCTCCCCGGGCGTCGCCGCCCACGGCAGACGCCAGATCGAAGTCGAAGCTCATGCTTTGCAGCTTGAGCGCCTTGGTCTTGGTGGCCGGGGATCCGGCCTTGTCGTCGCTGTTTTCCGTGTCGAGCTCGACGCTGGAGGAGACGCCATTCAGGGCGGCGATCCTCTGGCTGGAGACGCCCCACGTCTTGCCGTTCCATGATGCCATGACGGCCATGTCTATCCCTCCTTACTGCGGGCCAGAAGTGCCGCCTCCCATGCTGTCGGTGTGGGTGTGGCCGGTCAGGCTGATGCCCGTGGCGGTCACGTCTGCCGACGGGACGCTGATGCCCTTGTCCTGCATCGTGAGCGCGCCCTTCTTGACGGTGATGTCGCCCGGGACGATACCGTCCCACTCTCCGTCCATGCGGGAGAGGATGATGCCGGTGCCGTCCTCGAACATAGCATAGGCGACTTCTGTGCCGGGGGTCAGGTTTCCCATCTCTCCGCGCAGATACCACGGGATCGTCAGCGGCCGTGTGACCATGCTGTCGGCGGTGCTCGGGAGCACTCTGGCCGTGGTTTTGTCGCCGTTCCTGTCGGCCTTTCCCTCCACGCTGGAGATCTTGCCCTTCTGGATCATTTGGTTGTTGCTGTTCATCAATATCCCTCCAGTGGCTTGCGGAGGTATAGCTTGCTCCGCGTCTTGACGTAGTCGTGCCGGATCCGGCTGATGAAGGCCGTGCCGTCCCACGACTTAACGCCCTCGGTCGCCAGCGTGACCACAGAGCCCGCCGCATAGTCTCGCAGCAGCGAGCCCGTCCAGAGGGTGCCGACGGTCGCGTTTTTGTTGGCGTCCCGGAGGAGGCCCTTGGCGAAGCGGTCGGCCTCGCTCTGGTCAGTCATGCGGAAGGGTAGGATCCGGCGCAGCACCTTGTCGCCGCCGTTCGGGGCTGCGAAGGTGCCGGTCAGACCGCCGTTGACGGCTTCGGCCGAGCCGTAGGCGTTGGCGCCCTCGTCGCGGTACTCGAAGTCATTGGCCGGGGTGATGGTGATGGTGTCGACGGGCTGCTGGCTTTCCATGTACGCCTCGTCGTAGACGACCAGCTTGCCGTCATACACCAGAAACGCCGCGCCCTCGAGGGTGCAGCGGTTTTGAAAAAATGCGAAGTCTGCGAGGTTGTTCTGCTCGACGTAGTCGTAGGTCTGGTCGGTGATCCCGTAGGTCTCGAGCGTCAGGCCGTGGCGGCCGGCGATCTCCTGAGCCAGTTGCAGGAACTTGACCTTTTCCCACGATTTGCTCCGCTTATCCTTCGCAGACTGCGGGACGGAATAGGCCCGCAGGGTGATGATGCCGGACTCGGGGACGACGCTCTCGACGAACATTTTGCCCGTCTTGGCAGCGCCGTCCTCGATGGCGATGGTGTCGCCCTTCTTGGGGTTCCACGAGTCCCACAGCTCGCGGGTGTCGTTGAGCTTGAGCAGCAGCTCGTCGCTCTGCTTTTCGGCGTACATATCGTGATAGCAGCGGTGGACGCTGACGTCCGGGTAGATGTCGACGCCTTCGTATAGGATCTTCACGGCGTCACCTCCTCCACGGCGGCAGGGTCTCCGGCGTCTCCACGGTCTCGACGATCGGGATCCGCACAGCCTCGCCGCCCTCGAAGATCAGCACGTCGCTGAGGTCGGGGTTGGCCTCGATGATGGTGCTCGCCATGCGCTCCTCGTTATAGGCGACGAGCGCGATGCTGTCGAAGGTGTCGCCGCCCTGCGCCACATAATCAATAAAGCCGACTGTCTGCTGTGACATAGGCGCCGCCCTCCCTTCTGCTGAGTGCCTCGAGGATGAAGTCGATGAACTCCGGCTCGAGGTCGCGGAGCTTTCGGATCAGGGCGTCCTCGTCGGTGTCGCCCTCGACCTTGATCTGAGGTGAGAAGGACAGGCCGCTCAGGTCATAGACCACAGCCGTGCCCGATCCGCTGCTGATGGGCTCGTAGTCGGCCTCGCTGGATGCGCCCAGCATCCGGCCAGCCTCGGCCCAGTAGGACAGGTTTTGCGAGCGGTACGCAGGGTTGAAGCTGATGACCGCCTCGGTCGGATAGCGCGGATCCTCGCCCGCGATGGACGGGCCACTCGTGAAGCCGCCGGTCGCATAGCCGGAGACGTTGGCGCTGCCGCCGCCTCCACCTCCAAACAGGCCCGCGATCTTGCTGATGACGCCGGAGCCGAAGCTGACAATCTTCGATACCCAGCCGACGATCGTGCCGAGCACGCTTGCGATGGGCTCCAGAATAGCCAGCAGGGGCGAGAGGAGCGGCATGATCGCATTGAGCAGGCTCACGACCGGGGGCAGCAGGGCCTCGATCAGTTGCATCAGCGGAGGCAGCAGCGGCATGATGACGCTGTTGACGATTTGCAGGGCAACCTCCAGCAGCGGGGTGATGACCGGCAGCAGCGCGGCGATCAGGTTCGCCAGCACAGGCAGCACAGTCGAGATGATCTGCGTCAGCATCGGGAGCACGGTGGCAAGGATGCTGGCGATCGGCGGTAGAATAGCCTGAACGATCTGCATGAGCGGCGGGAGTAGCTGCTGTGCGAGGTCGAGCAGAGGCGGCAGGAACGAGCCCACGAGCTGAGCCAGTAGTGGCAGGATGCCCGCAGCCAGCTCCGTGACCATCGGCATGACCTTCTTCAGGGTGTCGCCCATGCCGACGAGGAAGTCCTGCACAAACGGCATACAAGCGTTGAGCGTGTCGGTGATGACCGGGCTGATTTCCTCGAAGGTGTCGGTCAGGATTGGGGCCAGCGATGTCAGCGTGTTGGCGATCATCGACGCCATAGGCAGTAGGGCCACTTCGGCCGACCTCTTGACCGCCTCGAAGGCAGAGCCGAGGTCGTTGTACTTGACGTCGTTGATCTGCTGGAGCGCGGCGGCGCCGTCATAGGCTGCGGTCTCGATGTCACCGAGCACGGGCAGGATGCCCGCCTCCAGATCCTCGAACTGCGAGCCAAACAGTGCGACGCCGATCTCGTTGCGCTTGAGAGGATCCTCGAGCTTGTTCAGAGCCTCGACGGTGTCGAAAAATGCAGCCTGCGCGGTCTCGCCGCCGGCTGCAAAGGCCGCGAACATTTTGTCGGAGTTGAGGCCGAGGCCCTTGAAGGCTTCGGCGCTGCTGTCGCTGCCGTCTTTCGCTCTGATGTTGAACTCCTTGACGGCGTCGGCCACTTTGTCGATGCTGAACAGGCCGGCGTCAGCGCCTTCCACGAGGGAGCCCATGAACTGGTCGGCGCTCAGGCCGAGGGCCGCAAACTGCGCCGAGTATTCGTTCAGGGTGTCGAGCAGGTCGCCGTTTTTGTCTGCGCCGTTCTGTGCGCCGGTGGCGATTAGGCCGTAGGCTTCTTCGGCGCTGATGTTGAAGTTTTTCATCAGAGCCGAGGCGGCTCTGGCGCTTTCACTGATGTCGTAGTCGAAGGTGTCACGCAGCACGAAGCCGGCCGCGGTGGCCTGCTCCAGCGCTTCGCCGGCCAGATCGCTCGCTTTCTGCGTAGCGGCCAGCCCTTCGGCCACGTCGTTGAAGTCCTCGCCGAGGTTCTGCGCGTAGATGTTTTTTACACTCTCGCCCAGCGCGTCCAGCTCGTCGCCGGTGGCGCCGGTAGATGCGGAGAGCTGGTTCATGGCTTTGTTGTAGTCGTCGCCGAGGTTCTGCGCGTAGATGTTTTTTACACTCTCGCCCCAGCGATGCCGCCCACGGCAGCACCGACGGCAACGGCCTTCCAGTTTACTTTGTCGAGGTGTCCCGCGACGTTGTCCATCGCCTTCCCGAGGGAGGGGTCGATGGTGCCGGCGAAGCTGACGACGGCCTGCATGATCTTGTTTTTGCCTGCCATCAGTGTCACCTCCTTCTGTATTTCCTGAAGTTATTCCGGGGCATTGAGGCGGCCTTGTCGCGTTGCCGCTTGGCCTCCTCGGCTGCCTCGTAGTATTCCATCAGGAAGTCGGTCAGGCGTTCCCGTCGGAGCTCGCCGACTGAGGTGTGGAAGGCTCGAGAGTAGTCTCGGACGAGCTCTCCGAGCCGCTTTCCTCGGATTGTGCCGCCGACCTCGCCGTAGTAAAATTTCGGCCGATCCTCATAAGCTCCATGACGTCGGGGCCGCTGATGCGCTCGAGGTCGCTGACGTCGATGTCGCTGTTGACGGCGACGATCGCCATCATGGCGAGATAGGCGTGCAGGGAGTAGTCGAGCTCGCAGGCGCCGGCGCTGCCGCCGCCCTTGTTGGAGGTCGCGCGGAGCTTGCGGGCCTCAGCATCGGCAAACATTCCCACGGTGATCGCGTCGGTGTCATAGGTCAGAGTCTTGACCTTTTTGCCGTTGATGGTGATGGGGTTCTGGAGTGTCAGCTTTTCCATGTGTGTCTCCTTTCGATAAATAGAGGGCGCCGCCCGGAGGCGACGCCCTTCTTGTTACAGGACGCTGCGGATGTCCTTGGCGTAGTCGACGCCGCCGACGCGCATGATGGTGTTGAGCTGGTCGATCAGCCAGTATTCGTTGCCAGCGACGAAAAGCTGGTAGCGGCTGACGGCCAGCGCGATCTCGTTCTCGCTGGCGTTGCCGGGATCCACGCTCAGGCCGGGGATGCCCTTGGAGACGCAGCGGAGGAACGCCTTGCAGCCTTCGGTCTTGGTGGAGCCGTCGGAGAGCTTGACGTCCTGCGCCCAGCGGATCTCGATGGTCTTGCTCGTCAGCTTGACGAGGCTGCGCAGGCCGAGGTCAATGCCGATCTTAGTGATGGATGCCTCCATCGCCTCGATCTGGCCGGGCAGCGGCGCCGTGTAGGTTCCCATCGCCTTGAAGTCAGCCGTCACAAGGTTGACGGGAGGCAGGGCGATGGTCACGTCCTTGGCGGCGAGAACGCCGTCCACATAGACGGTATCGGCGAGGATGGGGCCCTTCAGGTCGAGCCACAGGTTTGCCATTACTCGTCACCTCCTTCGTAGTAGACGGAGAAGCCCGCGTCGGTGTAGGCGACGTAGACGCTCGCAGACTTGAGGGGCGGGGTCGGGGTGACGGCGATGTCCCAGCGGAAGTCGCCATTCATCACGTCGGTGGTGCTGTTCTCGCTCTCGAGGAACAGGATCACAGGGGATCCGAGCAGCGCGCCCATGCTGACATAGCCGTCGAGCTTCTCCTGCTCGCGGTTGATGATGCGATCCTTCAGTGCGCGGGTCATGGGCTCGTCGATCTCCGGGCTCCACTCGCGCTGGAAGTCGTTGGTGATGTGCATGAGCATCCGCATGGAGACGTCGAAGATCGCGCGGGGATCCACGTCTGCGCCGTAGGTGTAGGCGGCCGTATGGTCGCCCCACAGTACCCATTCGCCGCCCCATGCCACGGCGGTGCTGATGCCGTTCTGCGTCAGCTCCTTGCCGCTCTGCTGGTCAAAGCCGCGGTTTTTCGCGTTGGCGCCGAAATACTGCTTGATGACGGGGATCGCCTTGTTGCCGCAGGTCTCCATCGGGACGCTGTTGTGGCTGAAGTCGGCGCGCATGAGCTCGACCACGGCCAGCGTGCTCAGGTGGAACACGTTGCCGAGGTTGTCCACAGCCTGCGGCCAGTAGACCTTAGAGCGCTCGCCGGTGAAGGCGTTGGCCTTCTTCCATGCGATCGCCTTGGTGATCGTGTCGACCGCCTGCGCGGTGCTGTCCACGAGGGGCAGGTCGGCCACGACGAAGGCGTCCCAGTGGCCGTTGATCTTCTTGCAGGCCGTCAGCATGGCGTTGTAGACGGCAGGGCTGTGACTCCAGCCGGGGGCCGCGATCAGATTGCAGACCGCGAACTGCTCGGGATAGAGCAGCGCGATCGCGCTCAGGCCGCTGTACTCGCCGGAGGAGGTGACGCCGCCGATGATGTCGCTGTCTGCGATCTCAGAGTCGTCCACCTCGCTGAAGCTGGCCGTCAGGCTGCCGGCGAGCTGCGCGTCGTCCTTCAGGCTGGTGATGATGACCGTGCCCTTGGTGAAGTTATAGTCCACAGCGTAGTCGGTGCCCTCGACGTAGTTGCCGCTGTCATTCTTTGCGATGGTCAGGGTGTCGAGGATGATCTTGTCGCTGGCGAACTCGGCGCGGCCGCCGGTGAAGGTGAGGGCCTTGGTGGTGGCCGCCTCCTTGCGGTGCTTGCCCGCGGATGGGTCGAGCACATTGATGACGTAGATCGGGCCGATGTTCCCGAGGGTGTTGTTGAAATGCGCGTACACGGCCTCGCACAGGGTAAAGGTGCCCCAGTCGGACGAGTAGCCGATCTTCTTCTGCGCGTCGACCAGACTGGTGATCTTGATCGGCGCGTTGATGATGCCGGCCTTGCCGAAGTCGCGCACGAGGTTGACGGGTGCCGTGCCGATATAGACCGGCGTGGTGCCCGCCTGCACGGCGCTCTGTGCCACGGTCTCGCCGATGTGGCCGTAGGCGCCGTAGAGGTATTCGTTTGCCATCTGCTTATCCTCCTTTGCATGAAATTAGAGCAGCCGAGCGGCTGCCCTTAAAGCAGGTGTTGGTAGCTTTTCGGGTTGCGGGTCAGGGTCTCCTCGACGGAGAACTCAGCCCATGCAAACCAGTACGGGTAGAAGTCGGGGACGGCGTCTTGCTCCGTGACGGGGCCGAAGGTGATGCCCTTCTCCTTGATGACGCGGAGGTCGCCGAGGTACTCGGCGTTTTCAATCAGCCGGAGAGCTGTGTCCACAAAATTCCATGCGTCACGCCAGCCCTCTCCGTTCTTCACGAAGTAGGAGGCCGCCGCCTCGTTGTATTGCTGGATGTAGGTGCCGCTGCCGTCGCCCTTCGGCTTGAAGATGTCGGGCCCGTGGTAGCCGGGATCCCACGCTGAGAAGCAGAGCCGGATCTTGATGTCTCGGGCACTTTGGAGCAGGTCGTCGTCGCCCTGAACGATCTGCACGCAGACCGACGGGATCGGCGCGGCGATGTTCGGTGGCGTCCTGTCCTTCGATGGTACGAAAAGCGAGAACGCGGCCGGGTTTACCAGCTTGTATGGGTAGGAGGCGTCCGTTGCGTTGTCGTCGGGGAGCTTCAGCTTGACCAGAGGGCAGACCTCGGCGGTCAGCCAGTCCCGGACGGTTTCGATGCTGTTGACGATGGACATGGGGCACCTCCTACATGGTGACAGTCTGGCCGAGGGCCACGGTGGCGATCCCCATGTCCTCGCTCCAGTCGTTGACGATGTACTCGCGGCCGTCGACGTTGAGCCCTTCGCCCGCCGGGCGCCGAGCGGGCAGATCCTCGACCGCCGCATAAAGCAGCAGAGAGGACTCCGCGACGCTCAGCTCTTGCCCCCCTTGGCGTTCCTTCAGGGCGTTGTCGTCCAGCACGGCGGCGATGGCTCTGCCTTCGACGGTGTGCTTCTCACCGAACTCGTCGAGATTGAGAAACGTGCGCCGACGGTCAGCCTCGACCATCGCCTTGAAGCTGAAGGCCATCAGACGGGATCGGCGGCGCCGATCTGAGGGGGCTCCTCGTCGTCGGCACCGTCATCAGGCTGCTCGGCCTTGGTGGCCTCGATGGCAGCGATGACGTCGGCCTTCTTGCGCATAGCAGAGGCGTCCACGCCATAGCGCGCGGCCACTTCCTTCAGCTCGTCGAGCTTCATGTCCTCGTTGTACTCAGGGGCCTCGTCGGCCGCGGTGTTGGTGCTGGCAGGCTCGTCGGCGTCGTCGCCGGGAGCGGGTGCGGGCTGCTCGGCAGTCTCGCCCAGCTCGCCGATGTACTTGGCGACGCCTTCCTTCACCAGACGGGCCTCCAGCTCGTCGTCGAACTTCTGAGGGCCGTCTGCTTCAGTGATGGGGATCACCTTGCGGCCGTTATAGTAGCCGAAGGTGCCCTTGATGATCTGGTGATGGAAAAGACTACCCTTCTAACGCTTATGCTATCTTAACGGGCTGTGGAGGGCTTCATGTTGCCATTCAGTGCGGTGTGTTTAAGGGAACAACGAAAGCGGTTTTTGTTGATCGAAGGGAATATACGGGTCCTTTGTGGGAACAAATAGAGGAAGCATTTCAGTTTGTTCTGCGAAATATTCATCTGGGAGCTACGCTTGTCGGCATTTACCGTCAGGATATTTATGAAATCCCGCCGGATGCAATTCGTGAGTTGATTATCAACGCGGTGGTGCATCGCAGCTATCTGGATCATGGTACAATACAGGTTGCGGTGTATGACAACCGACTGGAAATCACATCGCCGGGGAAATTGCCGATGGGACAAACGTTGGAGCGTATGAAAGAAGGCTATTCCAAAATCAGGAATGAAGCCCTTGCACATGCCTTTTCGTATATGAATCTGATTGAACATTGGGGAAGCGGCATTCCGAGAATTATAGACAAGGTAAAATCTGCTGGACTACAGGAACCGGAGTTTATCGGTGGAGAAGTTGACTTGCGTATCAATATCTATCGAGGACAAAACGATACAAATAACGCCAGAATCAACGCCAAGAAAACAAAAAATGGCATTGATGGCGTTAAAATATCACGAACGAAGGAACAGGTTCAGATAGAAAAACTGTTACAGGCTATAGAAAAGAACCCATTTGCAACCCAGGCGTATTATGCGGAACAGATCGGTGTGTCCAAAAGAACTGTTTCACGAATATTTGTTTCTTTACAGCAAAATGGTGTGTTGGTACAAAATGGAACAAACAGAAAATCGAATTGGGTAATCACAAAGTAGGAGAAACAGAAGAATGCAAAAATTGGTCGATGCAGATGCCTGTCCGGTAATTGAGACGGTTGAGAAAATTGCAAAAGAGCATTGTGTTCCGGTAACACTGTTGTGCGATACCAATCATGATTTGATATTTGATATCGGATTATAGCGAAATAGTCGTGGTTGGTGATGGAGCAGATGCTGTGGATTATGAACTGATCCGTGTCTGTCATAAAGGCGATATTGTCGTATCGCAGGATTATGGTGTGACGGCGATAGCGTTGGGAAGAGGTTCTTATGCGATTCATCATTCTGGTAAATGGTACACGAATAAGAATATCGATTAGATGCTCATGGAGCGTTATTTAAACAACGAAGTGAAAAAATACCCGCATCATCGTGTCAGAAGGACAAAGAAGCGAAAAAAAGGCGGATACTGAGGGATTTGAACAGTCTTTTGAAAAAATGTTAGGGATGATACAGGAGAAAGAAGGAAAAGAGTTTAGAAGATAAAATTATCAGAGAGTGAAATAAAGTGATTTGATAATATTAGGAGATATGCCCGGATGCTATTTTTCAAAAAGGAAAAAGTGTCATGGCATTTTTATGTGCAAAACTAATAAAAATAATTCTGAAAATATAGTAAAAATAAGCATATTGTCAAATGAAACGGAGGGTATATAATAAAATATAGAAATATAAGCGGTGAGAAAAATTGAAAGGAAAAGTGCCTATGAAAAAACTCGGAAAATATGGTAAAAAGGTATCCTGCGTGGTAATTGGAATGCTATGTGC
>ENA-USUJ01001306-USUJ01001306.1-human-gut-metagenome-genome-assembly--contig:-NODE-1306-length-21427-cov-7.264215_pt1 | contig 21427 bp, 9 predicted proteins | sample MGYA00250061_ERZ773398 | MGnify/ENA primary metagenome ERZ773398 (study PRJEB29103, sample SAMN06111992) | human gut metagenome | biome: human gut; feature: ankylosing spondylitis patient; material... | reverse complement strand
GCAAAACGATCTGCATCTTTTATGGATTTCCAAAACCTCTTAAAGCTGGAATACGGCATTTTGGTGAAAGACCATCGAGGGCGATTCAGCTACCTTCCAGCAGACAGGGAGAAATTTATCTCTGCCAGAACGCTGGGAACCAGTTTTGACCGTGAACATCTTCTGACGCTTTTTGAAAGTAATGCGATTACCGCTGCAAAAGAAAAAAAGCAATGGAGTGTTGCTGACCCCATTGCCGTTCTCTATATCAAGTCCAATCTTCGTCTGGTAGTGAATTTGCAGGACTGCGTAAAAGCCCAGCAAAGTCGCGCCTATACTCAGAAAGTCAAAATTTCCAATTTGCAGCAGATGGCAAATACCATCGTCTATGTACAGCAGCACGGCTACGACAGCTACGATGATTTGAAAAAAGCGCGCGATGAATTATCTGCCAAAATGTCAGATGCCCGCAACACCGCCAAATCTACCGATGCCGACTTAAAGCTGCTGAATGAGAAGATTCACTATCTGGGGCAGTATCTTTCCACAAAGGCTACATACAAAGAATTTTTGCAGGCGGGCAACAAGAAGATGTACCGTTCTGCACATCAGGATGAAATTGCCAGATACGAAGAAGCCGTTCAATTCTTGAAACGCAATTCCACGAATGGCACAATTCCCACGATGAAAAATTTACGAGCAGAAAAGGAAAAGTTGCTTTCTGCTCGAACCGCACAATACGAAAGCTACATCTATTTCAAAGATTACTACCACGAACTGCAAACCGCTTGCAGGAATGTTGATATGATTCTCGGAGCGGAACACACGCAGCAGCACAGCCGTACCCAGCCCAAGCACAGTCACGAACCATCACTCTAAGCGATGGCATGAAAAAGCCAGCCATAAGACTTTTCCAAAGTCCTATGGCTGGCCTTCTGTTTTATTCTTTGATACTCTCCGCCTTTACCTGCACAATTCGGTTACTATTGAGATTGAAAATATATTCCTCTTTCTCATACCGCTTATGATTTTCACGCAGGTAGTACAACGTAAATTTCACACCATCCTCATTTATCTTGTACAAATCAATCCCATACTTATAATGTCTGTGGCGTATAAGACTTCTTACTTTTCTTGCATCGTATTTTCCAGAATCCGAATTCTTTTTCATTTCGCAGCAGAAAATATTATAATCATCGGTCAGCCTTTTATGTAAGACAATATCTGGTGCAGTCCAACTTCTCTCCTTTATTGATAAGTTATTCGGCTTTCTATTTTCTCCTGAACGGTTATATTCAATATCAATCACCAGTCCAGACATTTGAAAGAACTTTGGGTATACCCTGTCCATATACATTGCGATTTTTCCTGCAATCGTTCGTTCCTGCGCCCCTGCAACAAACAATTCTGTATCATTCTCGTAAAACAGAGTCAATGCCCGTTCCCATAGCAGAAGAACTCTTTCTTTTTCTTCGCAGCCTTGCACCTTGGTTTCCCCCATTTCCTTATTTTCTTCTATTATGTACAACCATTTTACAAATAGCAAGACCTTTCAATAAAAAGAGTGGTGACTCCTTTTTAGGGGAGCCACCACTCTGTATCATAACGGATTTTTAATTTTTACGACTTCGCTCCTGCTGTTGCTGTTGGGGCTGCTCTTTCTGTTTCCGCTCTGCCTGCTTGATATGCAGCCGATCCAGCACCGACCACCTGCCACCAATGCGCCGTGGCTTTTTCGGCACGTTGTTCACGCAGCCATCTATCATGTCATAATTCTGCTCCGTGCCGGACTCTCGCGCACGTTCATATGTTCCGTTCGTCAGGCATTTCTCATGTTCAGTCATATCCTGCTGCTTTTTTTCAGCACGATGAACATATTCCGTAAGAACTGCACGAACATTTTCAAAGCCGTTCGGAGCATCCGTCACAAATACTCCTTTGCTGTCTACCACGATTGGCGAAACGGCATCTTTGCGCTGCTCATTACGCATCATAAAAAAGCAAACGCCCTCCACCACTTCGCTGTCATACGGAAGCCATGTTCCAGTCTTTCCATCAATCTGATAATTGGGAACCATGTAGACGACAGTGTTTCCGGCTGCATCAGCATCCATAAAGCCGCCAAACTCCACCAGTTCTTCTTTATCGACATAGAAAAACTTCCGGCCCTTTTCTTCTTCCCATACAATCACATCGCCAACACCAAACGAGCGTCCTACAAATGTGTTTGGCCGTTTTTCTTCCAGCCGCTTTCGGGCCGTCATCGGAGTATCGCTGGGCGCAGGCTTTCCTTTGTAAGCACTCTGGTAATTCTGATGATGAATCAGAAACCCGTCCTCTACCTGCTTTGCATAGGATTTTGCCCAGTGCTGATGATGCACCTCTTTGATTTGGAAAACTCTATACTGGTTTATCATTTTACGCTTTCTCCTTGTCCGGCTCTTCCGGCTTATACCATTCCAGCTCCAGCTCCTTGAACTGCTGCTCATTCAACTGCTGCATCTTCTGGATCGTCTGCTGAACCAGTACAGCCATCTCCGCATCCTCTGCCACAAGCGGCTGAACTTCCTTCAACGCCTGGATCGTATCTTTGAGTGTCGGCTGCTCAAACATCGCCATCAGCATCAGTTCCAGTTCATCAAAGCGTACATTGCTCATAACTCCATTCCTTTCTTTTTCGCTTTCTTCGGCTTATCCTGTTCCTGTGCAGGCTGCTCCTGCTTTTTGGCTTTCAGACTGCGCAGGGCATCCAGAACAGACTTTTTCGTGTTGCTGCGTTCCTGCTCTTTACTCTGCTGCCGTGCTGCCATCAGCTTTTCCATATCGGAAATAGCCTGTTGCACCAGCTTATCATCCCTGAAATAGTTGATGGAGTTGATGTTCTCGCGCTGCACTTTATCGTTCACGACCAGCTCATACATTCCAACAAAGCCGCCATCTTCCTCGATGCAGAATCCAATGCACTTGTCGGCGTTCATTCGTTCGGACGGAATCTTGTCATAGGCTTCCAAGGCTTCTTCCATGGTCAGATGATCGTGGAACTCTCCCGCAAATGTAAACTCCAAGCACTCCGCAACGTAAAAGCTGAGCGTTTCTTCCGGTGCAGGTCTTTCTGCAGCGAGTTTTTCTTTCAAAACTTCTGCCTGCTGTTCAGCCACCATATCAGCCTGTTCCAGCAGTTCTGCCGCATCCATGACTTTACCCTCTGCCGCATCGCAGCCGAACTCTGCCAGCAGCTCCGTCATAGCCTCCTGTACAGACTTATCTCCATCTGTTTCAAGGACACCGCCATCCCGTTCCGTGAAGTCCTTATTATATAAGGTATAGTCGAAGCCATCGTCACAGGTCTGGATGTGGAAATAGGCATCCGGCAATTCATAGGCCAGCTCCACATCCCGCACGGTTAAGGCTCCCTGCAACGGCTGGACAATGTGATTCTGGACATACGGGTTATCCCAGCCCGGAACCGTTTTGTAGTCCTCTACGATGGTGTCAATGCCATTCCTGCACTGCAAAATATCCAGCGAACCAGGCAGCGGATCAGGATTTTTCTCCACGCCCAAGGCTTTCATGTAATGGTTCGGAAGTGCCTGATACTGCGACATTGCATCGTCCAGATTGCCGAACCGCTCAATTTTCAGAGGCGCGGCCTGCAAATTTTCGACCACATAGAACTGCTTTACAAAAGGCTGCTCCCGTGTTTTCTGTGCTTCCAGTTCTTCCCGGAACATCGTCACAAAGCCATCCAGAATAGCCGGGTGGCTGTCAACCACCCAATCCGTGCGGAAGGTCATGCGGTCTGCATTATGCTCCGGGGTGCTGACCTGCTCTGACCATTCTTTATTGCTGTGAGAAAAGCGGCCATCGTAGCTTTTATGGTGCAGAGTATTTGCCAGAATGTACCCCACACGCTCCATACCGTACTGCCGCACCACCTGATCGACCGCACCATCGCCAAGGTGCATTCCGTCATAATTGTCCGCAATCGCTTCATGGATTGCCTGCTTGCACTCACTGTTCAGCCGATAGGATGTACGATATAAATCTACCTCGTCATTTTCTTTGGCATAGCTGAACGGCTCATAGTAGACAGGCACATCCGAATAGTCCTGTGCGCTGTTGTCCGGCACAGGCGCAGCTTTTTCAATGATCTCCGATACCACATCTTCTTTTTTCGGCATATTCCATTTTTCAGAGAAATATTTCTGCACGGCCTCCTGAAAATCTTCATCGAAGCCGTTCCACAAATCCTCCGCTACCAACTTGCCCCACTCATTGACTGCAACACAAGCCGCCATGTCGCCGTGTTCCTCATGCTCCAGCAGGAAGAACTTCTCGCCGCCAATCTCCGTTTCATCAATAGCGTACCATGTGCCGATATGCCCCTCGACTGCGATATGGTCGGAATCGCCGTGGATCAGTCCATTTCTTTTCTGCTGCTGTTCCTCCATGAACTCTCGCACGGTCAACTCTGCGCCCGTGAAGTTCAGCCCTTCCTCACCCAGTTCCAGCCGCCCGTCTGCGCCAAGGTCAAGTTCTTCAGCCATCAGAACAGATGCCGCATGGTTCACCACCACAGTTTTCTCTACTGTGACAGGCTGGCCGGGGTCGTAGTCCGAACCGCGCAGATCATAGCGATATAAGCCATCCGGCACTTCTTCATCCCGCAGACGGCCATTGCTGAAAAGACCGGGCTTATCAAAGATTTCGATTTCCTGCAATTCCTCGTTCAGAAGGTTTTCTTTCTGCAAATCTATATTCCTTTCCTTGAAAAATTCCGGCAGTTCAGCAAATCCAATACTGTCCACATAGTAGGCTTTGACCGTACTGCCATCATTGAGTACCACCACATCGCTGACCGACAGCGAATGTCCTGTAAAGTCTGCCGGACGCTGGATATTGAACCGTTCATAAATGCCATCCAGCGTATCCTTTTCCGTAAGCAGCGCGGCATAGATCAGGTCATAATCTGCACGGGCAACTGTCATGCCTTTCTTCTCCACATAGTCCAGCCCCATGAAACGGTAGTCGTGTTCCGGGTCACGCTCTGTGATCTGATAAATACCGAACTGCTTTTCGTTGCCATACAGCAGCACATTTTCCTGTTCTGTCATGTTCCGCTCCTGCTCCAAATCTGCTATTGCAATCTGGAAGGTATCACTTCCGCGCTCGATTTCCTCTCGTGCCGTGACAAGAATCGGCCACGGGCTGACGCGGACGAGATAAATTTGCTTTCCCTCGTCATACAGCCGCAGAGCCTGTTCACGGTTTATTACTGTCAACTGAAAGTCTGGACGCGCGTACTCGTCCTCAGCATAATCTTCCCGTTGTTCTAACAGAATCGCATCCCATGCGTCAGCCTTAATGCCGAAAATGCCATCGTGCAGCTCGATTTCCTCTTGGCTTACATAATCACCTGCCGTACCATCACGGAACAACGGATAGATTCTCTCACCAAGCCGATGCCATTCCCGTGCGCCTTCTTTCGTCAGCGGCAGCACATCATCTTTCCGGTAGCCATAGTCGTGCATTTCCGAAAGACCAATCATCCCATCCGGGAGATTTTCGATTTTCTCCTGCGCATCGTACATCAGGCGGTTGACTTCTTCTTTGTCATCCTCGGCCAGTGCCGCCGCCAGACCGTTCACCAATTCTTCCGTTGCAGCCCGGTCATCCAGCTTGAAAGCAAAATTTACGATGAGATTTCGCTGCTCATCATCGAAAATCGTTTTTTCCTGCTCCTTATTGGCAATCAACTTTTCCGCATACTGCATCGAGGTCATGCGCTCTGCGCTCCTTTCCGCGACTGCCGCTTCCAGCTTTTCCAGAAAGTCGGCTGCGGTCAATCGAATCGTATCCATCGAATCTTTCAGTTCCTTCATCTCCTTGCCGCTGGCCCAGCTTGCCACATACGGGAAAGAGTAATCGGACGTATCAATGCCCAGAGCCGAGCAGACCGTAAATGCAATGCTTTCGGCTTCGGTTTCTTTCGTAAGTCGGTCTTTTTCCTCGCCGTTCTTCTTCATGAAATCGCTGTTATGCAGCATCGCATGAGCAACCTCGTGGATCATCGTCTTGACTGTCTGGCTCTCGCCCATGCCGACCTGAATGCAGATTTCTTTGTCTGCATCACTGTAATAGCCTTTGGCATCCCCTTTGATTTCATCAAACCGCATCGGCACGGGCGATACCTGCTCGATTGCCGCCGTAAGCAGCGCATAGTCTTTAACGCTGGCGGTCAGTTCGTTCACTTCCAGCGACGGAATCGGTTCCCCATCGGTCTGTGAAACATCAAAAACCGTCGTCACTCGGAACCTCGGAACCACATACTCCACACGTTCCATTTCAGGCTCACCGTTTTCGTTCAGCACCGCCAGACCCGTATCCTTGTCGATTTTCTCTCGCTCCTCGACTTCCTTAATGGGAGCCGGAGCAATGATCTGGATGCCCTTCTCGCCTTTTTTGACGTAGCGGTTGAACTTATTCTTCCATGCGTTAAACCCTGCCACCAGTGTGGCATCAGGCCGTTGCATCGCAATCAACAGCGTATTGTTGAAGCTGTAATTATGGAATTTTGCCATCGTGCGCAGGTATGTCGTGTACATTTCCGATGTAAAAATGTCCTTTACGCCCTGCTCCAACCGTTCCGTGATTTCTTTCATCTGCTGTTTGCGGTCAACTGCCATGCAAGCCCTCCTTTTTCTTGACCCATCGTGTTTTCATCTGGCGCGGATATTGGTCAGCCTGTTTTGGTGCTTTTGCGCCGTTCCATTCCAAGCCTCCGGCTCTGCCCTCACAGGTGTAGCCGGCAGCTTTCAGGGAGCTGCCATTCTCCGTGTCCAGAATGTAGGTAACAACTTTGTTGTAGCCCATGGCCCGTGCTGCACGGTATGCCGCCGCATACAAAATACTGCAAGCGTTCGGCGTTCCATCCGTACACAGGCGATTAACTTCCAGCGTATAGCCATCATCCAACCGCCGCGCCACAGGTCTGCCGCAGATAGCAACGCCCACTAACGCGCCATTTTCTGATACGCCGATGGAGAACTTATGCCCCCGCGTCGGTTTATGGTGGCGGTGATACTGCTGCACAAATGCGTTTGCCGTTTTCAAATTGATCGGTGTTAATGTCAGCAAATGCCCTCCTTGTTCAAAAATACCCCGTTAGATTCCTTGCAGAGATCTAACGGGGTTATCCTATTTACAGTTCCATATCGTGACTTTTCCGCTTCTGGAATTTCTGCGGTTCTACGCTGCGTTCTACCTGTTTTGCATGAAGCTGTGCCAGCACAGAGGGTTTCCGCACATTGTCCGCAGTGCGCTCTGCAACGCGGCCTGCATAGTTCACAGGCTGGCGCGGCCTGTCTGCAACCTCGGTTTCGGCTGCATCCTCGTCCACGCCCAGTGCATCCTCACTGCCCTTTTCATCCATGTTGAGCAGAGAGTTCAGCTCCGCAAGGCGCGCAGATTTTTCAGCCAATTCCGCTTCCTGCGCAAAAGGACGTTTGGCTTCTTCCTTTGCCTGCGCCAACTGCTGTTCCAAGGTTTCCAGTCTGCGCTCCACCTGTGGCAAAGGCCTTTCGATACCTGTCAGCGCATTGGTAACGCGCAGAATGTTGCCCTGCGGATCTTTGCCGACTTCCATTGAGTAGTTCCATGCGCCCTTGATGGACAAGCGAAACACCTTATCGAAATTGTCAAACCGGGAATGCAGTTCAAACGCACCGTAGCTGCCGATTCTGCCCTCGGTGCCAGCCGCTTTCAGAGCCTTGCAAGCCTCAATGATGGCCGCACCCGCTTCCTTACGTTCGGTGTACACCTTGCCGCTGATCTCCATATCGAAGTGGTCTTTATCCTGCGCCAGAAGTGGTTTTGCTGCGTCCATGTCCGTTTTCAGAGCTTCTATCTGACCCTGTGCCACTGCGATTTCTCGCGGATAGCGGCGCGCAATTTCCGATTCCAAACTATAAATCTGACTGGTGTGATTGGCTTTCAGCAGCTTCAGCTTGCTGACCTGAATATCCAAGTCCATCTTTTCCTTGATGTAGGGATTGCCCGTTGCCAGTGCCTTGATTTCGGCATAAGACAGCGCGGTATCGTCCACATCATCGCAGGCACGGACAGGCGATTTGGAAGTCATGATCTGAGAAATGAACTTCTGCTTATTTTCCAGAATCTGCCACATATACGAATCGAACGTATTTTCAGTGACGTAACGATAGATTTTCACCTGCTTATTCCGGTTTCCCTGCCGAAGAATACGCCCCTCCTGCTGTTCCAGGTCAGACGGCTTCCATGGACAGTCCAGATGATGCAGGGCAATCAGCCGATCCTGAATATTGGTTCCTGCGCCAAGTTTCGGCGTAGACCCCATCAGGATACGCACCTGTCCGGCGCGCACCTTTGCAAAAAGCTCTGCCTTTTTGGTTTCCGTGTTGTACTCGTGAATGAACGCCACTTCTTCACGGGGAACACCTCTCGCCACCAGCTTTTCCCGCACATCATCGTAGACGTTGAATGTTCCATCGGCTTTTGGTGTCGATAAATCGCAAAAAATCAACTGTGTTCCCTTATCCGGGGCAGATTCTTCCCAGACATTGAATGCATTGTCCACACAGCGATTCACCTTACTCTCCGGCTCGTCCGGCAGCATATCATTGATAAGCCGCTGGTCGAGTGCCAATTTCCGGCCATCGTTTGTAATTTTGAGCATATTATCGAATCTGGGATTTACGTTGCCATTGCGCACGGCCTCGGCACGGTCTGCAAAGGAACTTACCATTTCTTCCTGTGTTTCGCTGGGTTTCAGCACTTCGTTGATGTACTCTGCTTGCGGCACAGGCAGGTTCAGCATATCCGCCGTCTGCACATCTGCGGATTCTTTGAACAGAGAAATCAGCTCCGGCAGATTGAAGAACCGGGCAAAACGTGTTTTCGCACGGTAGCCGGTTCCTTCCGGGGAAAGCTCGATTGCCGTGACGGTTTCACCAAAGGATGCCGCCCAATCATCGAAATGGCTCAGTCCCATCTTCTGCAGGGTGTCATACTGGAGATACCTCATAATGGTGTACAGCTCCACCATCGAGTTGCTGACCGGGGTTCCGGTTGCAAAGGTCACACCCTTGCCGCCTGTCAGTTCGTCCAGATACTGACACTTTGCAAACATATCGCTGGACTTCTGTGCATCGGTCTGGGCGATACCTGCGATATTTCGCATTTTTGTGTAGAGAAACATATTTTTATAGAAATGTGACTCGTCCACAAACAGACGGTCAACACCCAGTTCCTCAAATGTAACCACATCATCTTTTCTCGTCTGGTCGTTCAGCTTTTGCAATTTTGCTTCCAGAGTTTTCTTTGTTTTTTCCATCTGCTTGACCGTAAAACTGCGGCTGTCCTCACTTCGGGCATCTGCCAGAGCCAGCGTAATGTCGTCGATTTGACGTTCTACAATGGCTTTCTGCCGTTCCGGGGAAAGCGGCACACGCTCAAACTGCGAATGACCGATCACGATGGCATCGTAATCGCCGGTTGCGATCCGGGAGCAGAACTGTTTTCGATTGCTGGGTTCAAAATCCTTCTTCGTTGCCACCAACACATTCGCATTGGGATAGAGCCGCAGGAAATCTGCGCCCCACTGCTCGGTGAGATGATTCGGCACCACATAGAGGTTTTTCTGCGACAGGCCCAGCCTGCGGCTCTCCATGCCGGCAGCAATCATCTGGAAGGTCTTGCCTGCGCCCACGCAATGCGCTAACAGCGTATTGTTGCCGTACAGAATGTGCGCCACAGCATTTTTCTGGTGCGGCATCAGAGAGATTTCCGGGGTCATGCCCTCAAAACGAATGTGACTGCCATCGTACTCACGGGGCCGAATCGCATTGAAAATCCGATTATAGGTCGCACACAAATCCTCACGGCGGTCTAAATCCTTGAAAATCCACTGCTTAAACGCTTCCCGAATGGATTCCTGTGCCTGCTGTGCAAGCATGGTTTCCTGCTTATTCAGCACACGGTGGTCGCCATCCGCATCGTGAATCGTATCGTAGATTTTGGTATCCCGGAGGTTCAGCGCATCCTCCAGCAGCTTATAGGCATTGACCCGCATCGTTCCGTAGGTATTGGTAACAAGCGGATTGCCGCGATCCAGCGACTTGCCCGAAATGTTCCATGCACCAGAAATTTCGGAATAGGTTGCCTTAATGTCAATCCCGGCATAGTAGTTCGGTGTTTTGAACACTTCTTTCATAAACTGCGTGATATACTCCGGCTTCACCCAGTTCGCACCCAGCCGCACTTCGATTTCCGAAGCGTCCAGGTCTTTGGGCTGTACCCTTTTTAGGTAATCCACATTGATCTGGTACTCTGCATGGTTCGCCGCAAAGGTTTCTGCCGTGGCTAGTTTTTCACGAACATTGCCGGACAGGTATTCATCCGAGGTTTCCCACTGCTGTGTCACAGGATTTCGGAAAATCGCACCTGCCAGTTCATCCGTGATCTCGTGTTCCGGTTTACCGCAGAGCTGCACCATAAACGGCACATCCACCTTTGCTTTTTCTCCAATGGAAAGCGCCAGGGCTTCGCTTGGCGTGTCCACTGAGGTGACAGGCTCCGGCTTACGGATGGTACGTTTGGTAAAAATATCGGCAAGCCGTTTGAGCTTCTTCTCCTCATCCAGAATTTCCAGTGATGCCAGTAGACAATAGCTGCTGTCCTGTCGGAATGCCCGCTTGTTGGCCGTGCTGTTGATAAGGCCATACTGCGCCTTAAATGCGGTGTACTGCTGTTTCAGTTCATTCTGCAGAAGCTGAACTTCTGCATCCGAACCATCATGCAGCTGACAATCCAACAGTTTCCGGGTGGTTTCTCGCAGAGCAATCATGCCCAGCACTCGCTCTGCAGTTACGGCAGGCAGTTCCACCTTATTCATAAAGGAATTTTCGCGGTAGTAAATCTGCCCGTCCACGTTCGTGAAGCTGAAATTCTTCACATTTGGGTCTGCCGGAATGGGTTCTTCCTGCACATCCAGTTCATCGTCGGAGATTTCCGGCTCTGTGATAGTAGTCTGGATGTTGCTGACCGCCTCTTTTAACTGCTGGGCAAGGTCTGCGCCCTCGATGGGCTTGACCGTAATTTCCTGCTTACCGTACTGGGTGCTTTCCGTGGTGATCTCGCCCAGCACCATCTCAGGATGCTTCGCAAAATATTGGTTGATGGAATATCCTTCCGGCGTTTCACCGAGATCCACCCAGTCAGCCCGTTCCACTGCTGCACGGTCACGCTTTTGCAGGAACAGAATGTCAGCAACCACACCGGTGTTGGCATTGCGCTGGAACGCATTGTTCGGCAGTCGAATCGCACCTACCAGATTGGCACGGTTGGCAAGGTACTCACGGACAGAGGAATCCTTCTTATCCAGTGTTCCGCTGGAAGTCACTACCGCCACCACACCGCCCGGACGCACAAGGTCAAGGCTCTTGGCGATAAAATAATCGTGGATGAGGAAATTGTGGCGGTCATACCGCTTATCCGGTACTTTGTAATTGCCGAAGGGTACGTTACCCACAACACAGTCAAAGAAGCTGTCCGGGAACTGCATTGTTTCAAAGCCTTGCACCGCAATCTTGTTTTTCTGGTACAACTGCTGTGCAATGCGGCCCGAAATGCTATCCAGCTCCACGCCGTACATCCGAATCTTCTCCATGCTGTCCGGCACCAGACCCATGAAATTGCCGACACCACAGGACGGTTCCAGCACATTGCCTTTGGACAATCCCATATTGCCCAGGGCTTCATACATTGCCTTGATGACCGTAGGAGAAGTGTAAAACGCATTCAGGGTACTAGCACGGGCTTCCTTATACTCATCTGCCGTGAGCAGGGACTGTAGTTCGGCATACTCTTTCGACCACTCCGCATTGCTTTCATCGAACGCCTGCGGAATGCCGCCCCATCCCACATACCGGGAAAGAATCTCCTGCTCCTTTGCGGTAGCCTGCCGTTGCTCTGCATCCAGCGTTTGCAGCACCCGAATGGCTTCCACATTGGCTTTATACTTTGTTTTCGGCCCTCCTGCGCCGAGATCATCGTCCGTAATACGGAAGTTCATAGGTTCCTGTTTGGGCTGTGCAGGCAGTTCTATCGCACCGCTGTCCAGCGGAAGATTGTGCTGCCGCCTTGCATGGTTGACCTCTGCCGGGGTCATAGGCTGCTGGATCAGCGGTTCAAGGGCTTCCTCTGCTGCTGCACGGCTAATGGCATCCGTTCTGTTCTGCACATCTGCGATCAGCTGCATCTGTTCCGGCGGAAACTCAGGATTGAGCAAATCTTCCAACTCGCCGCCCGATTCTGCCACCGAATAGATCACATCCATCTGCTCCGGGGAAAAATCCTCGTAAGCCACACCAGCATTGTGCAGAGCCGTAAAGACTGTGATTTCAACCGCTTCTTCCATCGGCACATCCGCCTGTTCGTACAGATGCCGAATGTACTCCAGCGGTTCTGTTCGGAAGATCGGATACCGGGCTTCTTTTGCAAGGGTCATGTCCTGCAAGCTGACCGTTCCCTGTTCAAAGTTGACCGAATCCACGCGAAACTCCCTATCGTCCAGTTCGATAATGGTATTGACTGGCAGATATTCTTCTCTGCGGAAATACTTTGCCTGTGCATGGGTTCCATCTTCCTGCTGGCCGGATAGATAGACGTTCTCCCCTTGCTTCCAGAGCCTCATTGCCTGTGAAGCCCACTGTTCATGAGGAAAACCAGATACCTCAACTTTGCCGAGCGCGGTTTCCTTTTCCAGAATTTTTGTTCCAAGCAGTTCGGAAACGCGCTTTGCATCTTCGCCGTAGAACTCAAAGTTGCCGTACTGCTCATAGCCGACCAGAGCATCCGGGTAACGCTCTTTCAGAGCGTTATACTCGTTGGCGGCATCCAGCGGCATTGGCTGCAAGGTCGGCTCAACGGTCTTTTCTTCCGCTGCATACGGAACCATAATGCCGCGTACCCACTGCGGAGCATCCATGCTATCCTGATACAGTGCAACAGCATCCCGTCTGTCCGTAATAACGTCCTGATAGGTGCGCTGGAAAATATCTTCCTGAATCCACTCTCCGAAGTGCGCCCATGTGTCGATGGCTTCGGAATAAACGGCATTTTTCACCTCGCCGGAAGCAAGCAAATCCTCGATTTTCTCACGAATCAGATTTTCCGCTTCTTCCTCGGTGGTATCGCGGTCACGCAGCAGCGGATAGATTTCGCTGCGCTCTACCTTTTCCAGCAGCGTGTACAGGCATTCTTTATAGATGCTGCGGCTGTCTTTCTGGGTGTGGTCTGCATCCAGTTTCAGGAAATCGTTCAGCGGATTCTTCGCCAGCGTTTCGCTATATGACGGTAACGGAATGACCCGGCCAGCCACCGCCGAATTTTCCATATCTTTCAGATAAACGTCGTAGGCATTAGAACGCTCAACGCGGTACAGATGGTCGTTTTCCAGATACAGAAAACTGCCGTTTTCTCTGCTGTACGTTTGCTTAGGCTGATTTTCAAACGCTTCTACTGCTTTTGCATCTTCTCTCGTTTGACGAATGACAGACTTTGCATCATTCAGACTGTTAAACGGCCCTGTTTCTGCAGCACTCGTGCCCTTTTCTTCGTCATAGTTATAATGGTTATAGAACTTGCCATCAGGATATTGCAGAATTGCAATATCCTCGATATATCCCTCCTGCATCATCACCGTTGACTGATACCGCGCAACGACTTTTGCCTTTTGGGGTTTCTCAACCGCTGCGGCGGTTGACTGCTCTTTCGATTGCGGCTCCTGCTCCATGAAGTCAAACATGGACATCTGCCCCTGTTCAGGAACTGCAATCTCAACAGCCCTCTTCTTTTCCGGGAAAATCGTGTACGTTCCCTCGACATATTGGTGCAGGATAGAGAGGGATTCTGCCTTACGCTCATATTCTCCCGAATCCAGCGGCACGGACAGCAGTGCATTGTCCATCTGCTCCAGCAGTTCCACCGCCTGTTCAGGGGCTTCCAGCTTTTCAACGAGAGCCTTTCGTCCTTCTTCATGGTAAAGGTCTTGCGGATAAGGCCGCTCCACATCGTTCGGCAGATGGTGATAGAATCCCATCACCCGCATTGCCATCCGCTCACGCTCATAAGCAGGCATCCGGGAGTAGTCTGCCGGCTTCAAATACTCACTGTCACGGATAAGCTGGTCGATTCGGCCTGCGGCCTGATTCCAGTTCAGATGAACGCTTGCATCCGGGTTCCCGTATGAGCCACGCTCCAAAGAAATGCCCCTGCCATCGTGATCTTCGTGAGAATCGTCTGCCCCGCAGAGTGCATGGCTGCTGCCGCCGATCCCGTAATGCTCTTTCAGGAAGTCAGCCCGTTCTTTTTTGTCCTCATGATTCAGGAAGAACGAATAGATTGCCAGCCGACTGTCCGAATAATTGCTGCCCCGTGTGAAGTAAGCATTGATTTCATCTTCCGTGATGAACTTCTTATACTCATTCCAGTGAAAGCCATCCCGCGCCGAGTAGTTCTGATAAGGTTTTGCAAACTGGTGGAACAGCGCCGCCACCTTATCCGGCTTATAAAAGTGCATCCGCATCAGGTCTTTATCTTCGGCGTAGGCTTCCCCCAGCGCAGATAATCTGTCGTTTAGGTCAGTCAGAAAATTCGTATCATCCAGCAAGCCTGCCAGCCTGTCTGTCAGTTCCGGGAAACCGCCCCTGAAGATTTCTGTATCCTGAAACACTGCTTCGGCAACACCATCGGCCAAATCACGTTCCATATAAGCCAACGTCTGCGCGTGTTCCTGCAAAGCGTTCTGCCGTGCAGCATCCAGAACCGCCTGCGGCGCATACTCGCCCTGCCGGAGCAGTTCATGGATACGGTTGCTGACATCCTCCCACGAAAGAAACACATTGACAATCGTGCCGCCCTTAGCCGTATCACCTGCTGCAATGCGCAGTCCCAAATCATCGAACCAGACGGCATACTTCGCACCGCCAATTTCAAAGCCTTTGCCGCCCGTACCATATTCGTTTTTCACGAACTCCGTGTATTCTTCCGGGGTTTTCTCGACCATGAAATTGTAGATTAGGCGCAGCTGGCCCTTGCTGCGGTTGCTGCCCGTGCGCAGGATTTCATCGACCACTTCGGAATCAAGTGCAATTTCATCCGCATACCGCGCCTGGATCGGTGCTTCAATGGCGCGGATCTGCTGTTCCACGGTCGGCAAATCAGGAAAAGAAAAAGCAGAGGCAATTTCTTCCTCTGCTTCGCTCAAATCCTGTTCTGTTGTCGGTTCGGTTAATTGTATACCAATTCCTTCAAAACGATCTCTTCTGCCATCGCCGTCAGGTTGTTCTGGTGTGCCACCCATGCCAGCGGGTCCTTCTCCTTGCTCGGTGCCGGAAACTTCTCGTTCAGGCTGTCCAGCAGGGTTTCCATCCGGTTCTCCGCTGCTTCCTCGATCTGCGCCAGATGCTGGTTCAGCCTGCCGCTCATCAGCATACTCTGATACCAGTTCTTGCGGTTCTCTTTCAGGTACGTCCTGCGCAGCATCCCGTACTTCCCGATGGTCTGCGGCTCGTCCTTCACGGCCAGATTCGGGAACAGATAATCTCCCTTGCGGTAATACGTCAACTCCATTTTCTTGTCCTCCTTTGGTCGTGTTTTCTTTGGTTTTACGCTTTAATGTGTTAAAGTCCGTATTGGTATTATACAAGCTGTCAACGGATTTTTCAAGCTGCTGCGTGATTTCTTTTTTGTAAATTTTCCGCATCTCTCGGCCAATGTCAAAAAGAACCGCTTCGCACTGTTCGGAAACCGCGTTGCCAAGGAACGACAGCACCGGCAGCTTGTTGAAATCCACAATGCGGATAAAATCATCATCGTCCAGTACATCCATAGGCTCCTGCCCGCAGCGGCGGGAAAGCGTATAGAAAATACTGTTGGTCATCAGTTCCCGGAAGCGGACACGGATGTTATCTTCGTCCAGTTCTTCCAGAAACGTATCCGCCACTTCATAGGCCAGACCGTCCATCGCTTCATCCAGATTGTCGGCGGTCAGCTGCTGTGCCAGTTCCATCAGGGCAGTATTCATGCTGTCTGTCTGCGACAGGCCGTAGGTGTCTGCCAGATGGTCTAAAATCGTCTGCTCATGCTCGTGGCTGTCCAGATTCCATAAGAGTGGTGTTCTGCCGCCGCGCACCAGATGGGTGTCAGCAATATCGAACACATACCGCAGCTTGGTACGCGGTCCGGTATCATCCAGAAGCGCGATGCCTTTTGCGCCACGGTTGACCCATCGGCTCATTTTCTGATTCCAGAGTTCCAGTTCTGCGCAGGCGGTTGCATCGGGCCGCTGTGCGTGGATCAGGAGTGTATCGGTGAATGAATAGCGATACAGCCGCGCCGCCACATCCAGATAACTCATCCAGTCCTGTGGCGAGTTACTGACATACCGGGCGTTCTGCTGCGCCAATTCTCGAATATCGTTAATCTGTGGCAAGGGTCAAACCTCCTTTACGTTTTCGTTTTCATCGGTGTTTTGGGAAATTCCAGACTGTACTGTGCGCGACCCTCTTCGACGCGCATCACAAGGTCAGCGGCGAATGTCTTATCTTTTTTCGCGGAATAAAAGTCTTTTACATGGGTGCGGCCTTTCTTCAAAAGGTCTACCGCCATCTTCTTGTCCAGCGTTTTTCTCATGTTGGACAAGTATCTGCTTTCTTTCCAGAGAGCAAATTTGCAGCTGCGGTCTGCACAACAAAAGCTGAGTTTACTTTCATGCACAGGACTTCCGCAGACCGGGCAGTTTCCTACGCTTACCTTATTATGATGGGGAGCTGCCGCGACGGTAGGAATCTGCCGCAAGTCGGCCAGCATCTTATCGATCAGTCCATGGATGTCCTGCATAAAATCATACGGCTTGATCTCGCCGCGCTCCATCCGCAGCAGGTCATTTTCCCATTCGGCTGTCATACTGGCAGATTTCAGGTAGTCCGGGATATTGCGGATCGCGGCCACACCGTCCTCCGTGGGAATCATCTGCTTGCCTTTACGCTGCACATAGCCGGAGGATACCAGCTTTTCCAGAATCGCAGCGCGGGTTGCCGGTGTTCCCAAACCTTTCTTCTCGGTGTCCTTATCAAATTCTTTGTTGCCTGCGGTTTCCATGGCCGACAGCAGGGTATCTTCGGTGTAGACTTTCGGCGGTGAAGTAAAGCCCTGCTTTTTCTCTGCCCGTACCACAGGAAGAACCATTCCTTGCTTCATCTTTTTCGGAAGCGGTACATCTTTGTCCTTTTCCGGCTCTGCAAACGGAACAGGTTTTGCAGTATAACCGGGCTGCAGAACATCCTTATATTTTGCCGTGAAGTTCCTGCCCTGGCAGCACACTGTTACCAGCACATCCTCATAGATGAACGACGGCTGCACAGCCTGCACCAGTTTCCAGATGATAAGCGAAAGAATCTTCTGTTTGGTTTCGGACAGCTTTGCCTTATCACACTTTGCGCCCTGCATCGTCGGCAGGATCGCATGATGGTCTGTAACCTTGCTGTTGTTGATAACGCAACTCACATCCACGGTCTGGCCATCCAGAGCCAGCACCAGAGATTCCACTGTCTTGCGCATATCCTCGGTCACAAACTGGCTGTCTGTTCTGGGGTATGTCACCAGCTTTTCTTCATACAGTTCCTGCAATGCCTGCAAGGTCTGGCTGGCGGTCAGGCCGTAATAGCGGTTTGCTTCTCGCTGCAAGGTCGTCAGGTCATACAGCTTCGGGGGCTTCTTCTCCACTCGCTTGCGCTCGATACTGCCGACCACCGCGCACTGACCATCACAAGCGGCCTGCATGGTATCGGCATCCTGTTCCCGCCCCATCTGTTCCGATACCGCCACGACACCCGCACCGGACAGTTCCACTTTATAATAGGGTTCCTTTACAAAGTTCTTGATTTTGGTCTGCCGTTCGGCCAGCATCGCCAGCGTCGGGGTCTGAACTCGGCCAATGGTCTGCTTTCTACCGTACTTTTTCGTAAAAGCGCGGGTTCCATTCATGCCGATCAGCCAGTCTGCTTTTGCCCTGCACTCGGACGCTGCAAACAGGTTATCATACGCCGCACCATCTTTCAGGTTTTCAAAGCCCTGCTGGATGGCGGCATCCTCCATGCTGCTGATCCACAGCCGCTTGATGGGGAGTTTGCTTCCGGCAAGAGCATACACACGGCGGAAAATCGCTTCACCCTCGCGCCCTGCGTCGCAGGCGTTCACCACATAATCAAATTTCTTGCTGCGGAGCAGTTTGCGCAGGACATTGAACTGCGGCTTCTTGGTATTGTGTACCAGCAGTTTCCACTCAACAGGGAGAATCGGCAAATCCTCAAAACGCCAGTTTTCATAGCGTTCATCGTAATGTTCCGGGGCTGCATACTCTGCCAGATGCCCCAGACACCAGCTTACCACGCAATCCCCACCCTCCAGATACCCGTCCTCTTGCCGATATGCACCGATCACTTTTGCAATGGATTTCGATACGCTCGGTTTTTCTGCAATCACCAGATATTTCAACGCTTTCTCCTTTTTGAAAAAAGCAGGGATAGCCTTTCGACTACCCCTGCATCCTTATGTTACGGTTTTCTTATTTGCCATTTTCGTTGCCGGACTGATTATCCTCGTTCACAGTCGCAAGGCTCTGGTCGGTTTCCAGATTTTCACTCTGCGGCGTTTCTTCTTTCGGCTTCGGCTTATAAATGTAGAAGTAGAAGAAAGCACCTGCACCGCCCAGTGCCGCCACGAATACCAGCAGCAGAATCTTATTCATGCCGCCGCTCGATTCCTCTTTCGGTTCTTCGATTTCCACATCCGGGGTAGGTTCGGGTTTGGTTTCGGGCAGAACTACCGCAGGCGTTTCTTCTTCCTGCTTGCCGTTCCGCTCTTCATCGTCCAGAAACTCCTGCAAATCGTACTCGTCGATCATTGAGAGCATATAGACGTTCTCACTGTTCCGCGCCCGGTCAATCACCAGAAAGAACGTGTTGCCGCCCTTGGTCTTTACTGTGAAGAACTCCTTGCTGGGGTCATCTACGATGTTGTCCTCCACCTCGCCGTTGCCTGCGATGGTGAACGGGATCTTTTCTTCCTCCGTTGGCTCGGCTTCCTCGACCACTTGCACAGGTTCCTCCGCCACCGCAGTGGTATCCACATAAGCAAAGGCCGGGGTCGAAAAGCCCACTGCCATCAGCAGTGTCAGAATTGTGCTGGGGATAACAACTCCCAGCCGTTTAAGCATCTTTTTCAATCGCTTCCTCCGTTTCTGCTTCTTCCGAAGCGTTGTTTACAGCGGTCAGGAACGTCACATTGCCCGCCTGAATGTTGTCCAGCAGAGCCAGCAGTTCGCGCCCGCCCATCTTGGTGCTGCGGATGGCACGAATGATCTCGCTGTCCTCTTCCTTTTTCTGTGCTGCCCGGATGGTTCTCAGCCGTTCTTCCAGTTCCGCGATCTGCTGTTCCGTCTTTTCGGCTTCATCCAGATATTTCTGTAATTTTTTGCCCATCGGCCCTCCTTTCAGTTGATGCGGCCAAAGCCTAAAAAGTGGCTTTGCCAGTAGGTCGAATTGATGCTGGTATAGGAAATGGGGTCGCCGCAGTGGATCATCATGCCATTGCCGACGTAGATTCCAACGTGCGATGCGCCAACGGTGTTGTAGGTTTTCTCAAAGAAGATCAAGTCGCCAGGCTGTGCATCCGCAGGAGAGACATAGCTGCATTTCCCTCGCAGACCGTTGGCTGTTGTACGCCCAACGCTCCACCCATTGCCGCTGTTATTGATGACCCAGCAGACGAAGCCGGAGCAGTCAAAACTGGTGCTTGGGGAACTTCCGCCCCACACATACGGCATACCAAGATACTTTTCGGCTTCCTCAATCATCCTTGCAAACTTTTCATCCGAAAGGGCTTCCGAAGGAATATCATACTTGAAGCCGCCGGATCCACCAGTACCGCCGCCCGTGCCGATACTGCCCGTTGTTCCGCCGCTGTAAGTCGGTGATCCTGCGCCGAACAGTTCAGGGCGGTTGCCGTAGGTCAGGTTATAGGCATCGTATCGCCCGGTCTGCTTCCGGTTCATGTTCTTCCGCGCGATGGTATCGAAGCCCTTATTTTTCAGCAGGACATTGAGGATTTTGTATTCATACTCCACTTCTTCCTGATAGGTATAGGTTTCCATGCTGACATTTCCAAAAGCGTCAATCGTTGGCCGAACCCCTACTCTGGTTTCCATGCGAGTGCGAATCTCAATAGTTTCCCACACTTTCAGGAGATACTGCTGCTTGAACAGTTCCTTGATAACAGGCTTGACCTGTCCTCTGGTGAACTGCTCATAAACTGCCGTCAAATGAGAAATCAGCTGATACGGGTCATGGCCGATCTCGTCCAGCTGATAGCGGTATTCATCATAGCCCGGATGTGTGGATTCCATCTGCCGGATCTGCTTATCCAGTTCCTTTTCCAGTTCCAGATAATCTTCTTCCGCGCCTTTCATGTCAGCATCCTTGCTGGGGTAGGTCGTTCCCACAAAGGTACTGCCCGTTCCCTGAATCGCTGCACCACAGCTTGAAAAGGCCCCCAGCATGACCATCACCAGCAGGATACCCACACCAATACTGACCCACAGGGTTTTATTCTGCACGACGATCTCCTGCACCGCCGCTTTCGCTTTTTCCGTAATGGTGTTGGTTGCCGCTGCTGCCTGCTTGCTGGCAGCAGTTCCGGCTTTCTGGCCGCGCTTGGCGGCTGCATAGGCATCCTTATACTGCTTTTTCTGGTAAAACTTCGCACCGACTGTTTTTGATTCACCTCCTGCGGCAGTCGGCGGTGGCTGGGGCTGTTTCTTTTTCAGCGGCGGTTCTGCTGCATTTTCCACCGTACCACCCTCGCTCTCGGAAAATTTCAGGCGGCTGGATTTCTGATCCTCGCCACCTCTTTTCTCCGCTCTGGCAGATTTGTCTTTGGGCTTTTTTCTGCCTTTGACAAAGTGGTGCAGGCGTTCGGCGGCTTCTTCCGACTTGTGAGCAGCTTCCACGCCGGAATTGTCCTTTTCTACCTGATGTACTTTCTGATGGGCGAACCCGGTGGCGGTATCCACTCCTTTCTTGGCCACCTTCTTAACGCCAATCCCCATGCCACGGACAATGCCGCCTTTTTCATCCTCAAAAGAAAGTCGGCCTTTCTTTGTGGGCGGCTCTGCATCCGATTCCGCAGACGCATCTTTCGGCTTCCCATCCTCCTGATGGGCTTTATAATAGTCTGCGCTCTGCTTGGCGGTGCTGTGATGCCGGGGTGCATCCTCCCTATCCTCGGCTTCCATGCACCGTTCTTCTTCCACAATAGGTTTTTCATCTGTTTCTTTTTCCGCAGTTTCTTT
>ENA-USUJ01001284-USUJ01001284.1-human-gut-metagenome-genome-assembly--contig:-NODE-1284-length-21588-cov-9.246432_pt1 | contig 21588 bp, 24 predicted proteins | sample MGYA00250061_ERZ773398 | MGnify/ENA primary metagenome ERZ773398 (study PRJEB29103, sample SAMN06111992) | human gut metagenome | biome: human gut; feature: ankylosing spondylitis patient; material... | reverse complement strand
ACCGACGAGCAGAAAACGGCGTATGAGAGTTTGCTTGACGTTTCCGGGCTCGGCGTGATGGGGTATATCGAAATTCCCGGGATCGACTGCTCGCTTCCCATTTACCACGGCACGGAGGAGTCTGTGCTGCAAATCGCGGTCGGGCATCTCGAGTGGTCGAGCCTTCCCGTGGGCGGGGAGGGGACGCACTGTGTGCTTTCCGGGCACCGGGGGCTTCCGAGCGCGAAGCTGTTTACCAATCTCGATCAGATTGTCGAAGGCGATACGTTCATCATCCGCGTGCTCGACGAGGTTTTGACCTACGAGGTTGACCGCATCCTGATCGTCGAGCCGGAGGACGTCACTGCCTTGCAGATTGAGTCCGGAAAAGACCTGTGTACGCTTGTCACCTGCACGCCCTACGGCATCAACTCCCACCGGCTTCTGGTGCGCGGCCACCGCGTTGAAACCGAGCAGGAGGAAGCGGCCGTCCGGCTCGTCTCTGACGGCATCCAGATCGAGCCGCTGCTCGTCGCGCCCGTCGTGGCGCTGCCGATGCTGCTGGCGCTGCTGCTCGTTCTGCTGCTGTCCGGAAACAAGCGGACACACAATGACGAGACAGATGACTCGGACGCACCCTCCTGAGTCTTCGCTTTGAGCGCCTCGCATCATTTCGATATCGTCGTATATATATTCATCTATATCGAAACATTAGCTTGCATCCATGGCTTTAGGATGGTATGATGAGTTTGCTGAAACGGACAGCGGAATGCGCGGAGGCATGCGGCACTTGTTCGTTCCAATTCCTCGTCATCCTTTCTGGGGCCTTGGAAACCGGGCCATGACGCCGGACGCTGTCGGCCCGCTGGCGGCGGACAACATCCTCATCACCCGCCATCTCATCGACGCTATGCCCCAGCACTTTTCCGGGTTCCGCCCGGTGGCGGCCCTGCGGCCGGGGGTGTTGGGGACCACCGGCGTGGAATCTGCAGAGGCGGTGCGGGGGCTGGTGGACCGGCTCCATCCGTCGGCGGTCATCGCCGTGGACGCGCTGGCCTCCCGCCGGGTGGGGCGGGTGTGCTGTACCGTCCAGTTCAGCGACACCGGCATCATCCCCGGCAGCGGCGTAGGCAATCACCGCTCCGCCCTGAACCGGGAAACTCTGGGGGTACCGGTGCTGGCCGTGGGCGTTCCCACGGTGGTGGACGCCGCCACGTTAACAGCGGATCTATTGGAGGAATCCGGGCTTCCCGAGCCGGATATGGAAACGCTGCGGAGCCGCCCTGAAAACCTCATGGTCACGCCAAGGGACATCGACCAGCAGGTGCGGGACCTGGGTAAGGTCATCGGCTACGGCATCAACTGGGCCTTGCAGGATCTGGAGATCGAGGAGATCAACGCCCTGCTGTCATAGGGTCAGAGGTCCAGCTCCAGCACCACGGGGCAGTGGTCGCTGCCCGTGACCTCGCTCCAGATGTCGGCGCTTTTGATCTTGTCCTTCAGCCGGTCGGAGACGATAAAATAGTCGATGCGCCATCCGGCGTTGTTCTTCCGGGCATTGAAGCGATAGCTCCACCAGGAGTATGCGCCGGTCTTATCCGGATAGAGATACCGGAAGGTGTCCGTAAAGCCGCTTTCTAACAGCTGGGTCATTTTAGCCCGCTCCTCGTCAGAAAAGCCGGGGTTCATGCGGTTGGACTTGGGATTTTTCAGGTCGATCTCCTGATGGGCCACATTGAGATCGCCGCAGTAGACCACCGGCTTCGTTTGATCCAGCTCCATCAGATAGTCCCGCAGATCGTCCTCCCACTCCATGCGGTAGTCCAGCCGGGAAAGCTGGTCCTTGGAGTTGGGCGTGTAGCAGCACACCAGATAGAATTCCGGGTATTCCGCCGTAATGACCCGTCCCTCGTGGCGGTGGACCTCCTTGCCGAAGTCATAGGTGACGGAGAGGGGCGTCTGCCGGGTAAACACGGCGGTGCCGGAATAGCCCGCCTTGTCGGCGCTGTTCCAGTAGCGCTCATAGCCCGGCAGGTCGAATTCCGCCTGTTCCGGGCGCATCTTCGTCTCCTGCAGGCAGATCACATCTGCGTCCGCAAAGGCGCAGAAGTCCAGAAAGCCCTTGCCGAGACAGGCCCGCAGGCCGTTGACATTCCAAGATACCAGTTTCATAGAGGCTCCTTCCCCGCCGTCCGGTCCCGGCGGCGGTTTTTGACGGTTTTCCCCCATTTTACCCGGTTTTCGCCGGGAAATCAACTTGCCCTTTTCGGCGAAAAGGAGTACAGTAAAATAAAAATGATTAGAGGTGTATCGTGGGGACGGAAAGCGGAATCCGGAATATGACGGCGGGCAGTCCCTTCCGCCATATTCTGATGTTTACCCTGCCGCTGCTGGCGGGGAATTTTTTGCAGCAGTTCTACAATATGGTGGATAGCTGGGTGGTGGGCAACTTTGTCAGCGACGGAGCCTTGGCCGCCGTGGGCGTTGGCTTTCCGGTGATCTTCCTGTTCACATCCCTGTTCTCCGGCATCGCCACCGGCGGCACCGTGGTCATCGCCCAGGCCTTCGGCGGTGAGAGACCGGACCGGGTCCGGAGCGCCATCGACAGCCTGTATACCGCCTTTATCCGCAGTATTCTGCCCATCACTGCCGCCGCGCTGCTGCTGGTGAATCCCCTGATGACTGTTTTACGGGTGGACCCCGCCGCCTTGGCAGAGACCCGGACCTATCTGCTGGTGGTCTGCGGAGGGCTGATCGGCAGCATCGGCTATAATCTCAACGCCGGCATTTTAGGGGGCATGGGCAACAGCTCCACCACACTGCTGTTTCTGGCGGTGTCCACGATTTTGAACATCTTTCTGGATCTGGCACTGGTGCTGGCGGTACCGCTGGGGGTGCTGGGCGTGGCGCTGGGCACCGTCATCGCCCAATTGTGCAGTTGGCTGTTCGGTATCTGGTATATCAACCGCAGGTATCCGCAGCTGGCCATCCATCCCTTCAACGGGATCTTCGACCGCAAACTGTTCTGTGAGATCATCCGCATTGGCCTGCCCAGCGGTATCCAGATGTCTCTGGTGGCCTTGGGCGCCATGGGCGTACTCTCCAAGATCAACAGCTACGGAAAGGCCTTCACTGCCGGCTTCAACGTGGGCAACAAGCTGGATACCCTGTCCTTCCTGCCGGTCCAGAGCCTGTCTGCCGCCGTGATCTCCTTTGTAGGGCAGAATATGGGGGCAAGCCGGGAGGACCGGGTCCGTCAGGGTGTCCGGATCACCGTGACCATGGCCGTTGTGTGGACGGTTCTCAGTTCCGCCCTTGTGGTGTGGCTGTCCGTCCCTCTGTCCCGGATCTTCTCCCCGGACCCGGCGGTCATCGCCGCCAGCGCCCGGTATCTGCAATGTGTGATGCCGCCCTACGTGCTGTTTGCCATTCTGTTCGTACTGAACTCCGCCATGCGGGGCGCGGGCGACAGCCTGTATCCCATGGTGAACGTGGTGGCCTCTGTGATCCTGCTGCGGGTCCCCTTCCTGTACCTGCTGGCAAACCGCTTCGGCCCGGACGCTATGTATTGGAGCTACGGCATCGGCTGGGCCGTGGCCTGCGCTCTGTCCGTCTATCACTATGCTGCTGGAAAATGGCGGGGAAAGTACCACAGCGAATAAAAACAGCGGAAATCGGAAATATTTTGACCGGATGATTGACTAATCGTTTAAAATATGGTATAAGTGAGTGCAATCGAGAATGCAATGAAGGGGAGAGTACGTCCTCGCGGCATGGTTCAGAGAGTCCCGGCAGCTGAAAAGGGACCCATGCGGTGGGCAGAACATGGCCCCGGAGCCGCGCGGCTCAGCGCTTTGGCGCAGGCTGCGATGGGTGCGCCCATTACAGCGTCAGGGTATCGCGTGCCGGTTTCGGCAGGCTTGTACCCGCAGAGGCTCACGCCGCGAGGTGTGGGTGAATCAAGGTGGTAACACGGCTTTCTTCGCCGTCCTTGAGCGTATGCTCAGGGACGGCGTTTTTATTTGCGATCACTCAAAATTTATCATAAAGAAGAAAAGAGGAACCGGATATGGAAAAGGACACTTTTTATATCACAACCCCCATCTACTACCCCTCAGATAAGCTGCACATCGGCCACACCTACTGCACCGTGGCCACCGACACTCTGGCCCGGTATCACCGGCTGAAGGGCGAGGACGTCATGTTCCTCACCGGTACCGACGAGCACGGCCAGAAGATCGAGCAGAAGGCTGACGAGGCCGGCGTCACTCCCCAGGAGTTCGTGGACCGCATCGTGGACGGTCCCCGTGGCGTCCGGGATCTGTGGAAGCTGATGAACATCTCCAATGACCGCTTCATCCGCACCACGGACGATTACCATGTGAAGGCCATCCAGCGGATCTTCAAGCGGATGTATGACAAGGGCGACATCTATAAGGGCACCTACAAGGGCAAATACTGCACTCCCTGTGAGTCCTTCTGGACGGAGAGCCAGCTGAAGGACGGCTGCTGCCCCGACTGCGGCCGCCCCGTTGTGGACGCTGAGGAGGAAGCCTACTTCTTCCGTCTGAGCAAATATGCCGACCGTATCCGGGACCTGCTGGAAAACACTGACTTCCTCCAGCCCCGTTCCCGTGTCAACGAGATGGTGAAAAACTTCATCGACCCCGGTCTGGAGGATCTGTGCGTTTCCCGTACCAGCTTCTCCTGGGGCATCCCCGTGGACTTTGACCCCAAGCACGTGGTCTATGTGTGGGTGGACGCTCTGAGCAACTATATCACCGCGCTGGGCTATGAGAATGACCGCTATAATGACTACAAGAAATACTGGCCCGGCATCAACATCGTCGGCAAGGAAATTGTGCGATTCCACTCTATTATCTGGCCCGCCATGCTGATGAGTCTGGGGGAGCCTCTGCCCAAGCACGTTTTCGGTCACGGTTGGCTGCTGCTGGACGGTGGTAAGATGTCCAAATCCAAGGGCAACGTGGTGGACCCCTACCTGCTGGCGGAGCAGTTCGGCGTGGATGCCCTCCGCTTCTTCCTGATGCGGACCTTCCCCTTCGGCTCTGACGGCAACTTCTCCAATGAGTTGCTGATCCAGACCATCAATACCGATCTGGCCAATGATCTGGGCAACCTTCTCAGCCGCACTACCGCCATGGTGAACAAGTACTTCGGCGGCTCCCTGCCTGCAGGCTGCGGTGCCACGGAGGACGAGCAGCGTCTGGCCGCCATGGTCCGCATGGGCAGCAGCGTGGAGCTGGCCGCCAACGGCGACACTGTGGACCCCGTGCTGTACGATGCCCAGCTGGTGGCACAGGCCGCCGGTCTGAAGAAGGCTTACGCTCATGAGATGGACACCTTCGCCCCTCACAACGCCCTGTCCGAGACCTTCAAGCTGATCCAGCGGGCTAACAAGTATATCGACGAGAACGCCCCCTGGGCACTGGCCAAGGATATGGAAGCCAACGGCGCCCGGCTGGCCCATGTGCTCTATAACCTGCTGGAAGCCACCCGCATCTGCGGTATCCTGCTGACCCCCTTCATGCCCGAGAGCATGGAAAAGCTCTTCGCCCAGATCGGTGTGGGCGCGGAGGCCCGGACCTGGGAGTCTGCGGACCTCTGGGGCGAACTGCCTGAGACCGCTGCCGTGGTCAAGGGTGAAAACCTGTTCCCCCGTCTGGATCTGGACAAGGCCCTCGCAGAGCTGGAAGCCGCCGATGCTTATGTGATAAATTATAGATTTGGTTTTCTGGAAATTCTTGATTTTCATATCGAGAAAGTAAAGAAAGCATACCCAGCTTATTTTTAATTTATAAATAGATTAACTATATACAGGAATATAGTAAGTATTACTACCAACTGTTATTGGCAGATAACCAGCTACAGTAGTGTGTGAACCTTGAGCCAAATCACTGTCAGTAGCAAGTGTCCCAAATTTAACTTGCATATTTGGAAACATTGCAGCATATCTATTTACAGAGAAAAATACATCGTCTGTATTACCTATCTGAAAAAAGAATGTACATTTATCGCCTTGATTTTTAACCAGTAATTTACCAGCAACGTTGTTACCATTTTTGAAATTTTGCATGTAAATTACATCACCATCATCTAATCCACTATTTAGGTTATAGTCTTTAAAAGCGGCTGTTTCGATTAACGGTGTGTTTGCAACGTCACTTAATTTAATGCTTGAACCTGTCATATACTGATTAATAGCACTATCAAGGTTACCTAACTGCCACGCAATTTTGCCGCCCCACGGTAAGAATATAAATGGGTTATTTTCTTTTATACTATTATTTTGAAAAACAATTCCCTGATTAAAAGGCTTAGGGTTAGCGTGGATAATGATAGCAGTATCACTTCCTAAAGACTCCTCATCATCAAGACCTAAACCACTTGAAAGATTTAAGCCAACACACATATCATTAAGCGTGAAAGCATCATAAGGTTTAAAATCTTTAGGATTACTACCCATTCTTCCGTTGTCAATTTCAACACCAAATACAGAACCACCAGCGTAATATCTATTTTCAAAATATCCGCCCCATGACGGTACATTTGGTTTTGATGAGTCATCAGATTGTGCAATTCCTTGTATACCCATTGTAATCTGGTCATATGTGTTAGGGTTATCTTGTGTTCTTGAAAAACCACTTACAGCCGCCTTGCCATCACCTGATGCAGAAAGAATTGTAACATTAGTGTATGGATTGCTTCTATGGTTTTTTACCCACTCGTTATTATCTACACCAGTGAAAGACTGTTTTATTTTCATAAATGCATTTACAACAAAATTAATGCCTGTAAATGTTGCGTCTACCATATTAGCAATTAATTTGTTTTTAAATGTTAATGTAGCATTACCATTATATTCACCTGTATAAGTACCATTTACACTAACTCTTTTAGATGATGCATTTACTTCTGTAACAGCACCACCGTTATTAATACTACTTACACCATCAACGTGTCTACTGTAGTTACCATCTACATCTGTTTCTAAATTTTTACCAGTAACAGTAATATCACCTGTGACATTTTCAGTCTTATTGCCACTTAAAGTAGTTTCAGAGTTTTTACCAGTAACAGTAATATCACCTGTGACATTTTCAGTCTTATTGCCACTCAAAGTAGTTTCAGAGTTTTTACCAGTAACAGTAATATCCCCTGTGACATTTTCAGTCTTATTGCCCTGTAAAGTTTCAACAAAATCATTAGCACTTACATTAACATTACCAGAATAAAATTCCTTATTGCTTTTACCAGCAATACAAATATTATTCCTTAACCCAGTGTCAGCATAATCTTCGTTTGCTCTACTAATCATAGCAGAAATTTTATTATCATTTCCACTAATCATTAAACAAGTATCACAATCAGCTACACTGTTAAAATCGTAGTTACCACCATTAGCCTTAATATCAATTACACTTACACCACCAACTTTACTCAAATTGGTAAACAGCATGTTTTTAGCCTGTACAACAACATTACCATCAACACTAAAGCAATTCTCAACAGCGTTTCCGAATATAATATTGTCACACTGTAAGTGTCCGTCACCTACAAAAGAAAACAAATTATATCCATCCTTAATAATCAACTCGTTAAACATAACATTGCTACCTGTTACATTAACAACGTCAACATCATTAACCTGTACACCGCTATTACCATCAACAGTAAGTCCAACAACAGACAAATCACTTACATTGCCGTTGATTAATGCTTTAGTAGCACCACCTTTTAGCACAATCTTAGTGCTGTATCTGTCAAAACCAAACAAAGACACACCATTTTTCATGGTCAAAGGCTGAGATAAATAACTACCATAAGGGAAATAAACAACACCGCCATTTGCACTTGCGTAATCAATACAACCTTGAATAGCGGCTGTATCATCAGCACTACCGTCACCTACAGCTGGTGTGATCCCCTCTGGTGGATATTTAACATTAAGAATATAATTAGCCAAAATATCCCTAACAACTTCACCGATTGCACCACTAGTGATATATTTTTCAATCATTTCGGCAATGTAATCTGGCAACAGATTATTGTTTTCAATTAACTTATTAAGCTGGTAACAGAACTTATCTATCTGTTCCCCATAACTTAAAGCGTCTGAATAAACAGTCGGTAACACTAACCACTTAGCACACATAGCTGGTTTTACAACACTCCAATTATCCATAACATACCTCTCTTTCTTACCACAAACCAAAGAATAATTCTTCTAATTCATTTATTACCATCATATCAATGTTAATAAATGTACGTCTGTAATCATCAATACGTTTGCTAAAACTTTCACCACCATTACTACCCACAACTCTTTCTAAATAGTCCTCTGTATTACTTAACGTAGTATTGCTAGTTCCATTCATATTAGAATTAAACGTAGTATCAGTAGTCCCCTCAACGCTTGTACTATTAGAGCCGTTTGAATTTCTCTCATTTTTAACTGTTTCATCAATTGTTTGTTCTGTAGTATCATTTGACGCACCAGCAAACGTATTTGTGGCACTGTCAATAGTAGCATTAGTTAAGTATTTACCAGCTTGTAAATCAGTAATAACACCCTGTGGTGTATCAGAATACATGTTAGTTCCATTTCCTGTAGTACTCTGATTTTGTGTGCCATTAGCTACGCCATTTGTTTTATTGTTTCTGCTCTCATTATCACTAACATTCTCATTGTTATCTACTGTTGTATTCTGACTATTTTCAACATTATTGCTACCATTTCTTTTTTCAGTGTTTTCAGTATCTTTTGTTCCTTTTCCTTCAACTTTTCTTTCTCTTGTTAAATCAACATCATAAAGTGGGTTAAATTCAATTAATTCACTTTTATAAAGCTGATTGTAATAAGGCATAATTTCATTAAGTTTTGTATTTAACTTTAATTTCCACAAACCAACTGTTTCAAGTCCAATTTCCCTTGTATAGTAATGTCTTAAAATTTTAGTTTCAAGAACGCTTCTATAAGTTTCATCAAAAATAGGAAAATTAAAGTCAAATACTTTTGGTAAACAGTTATTAATAACCTGTTCTACATTATCATAACCAACGCTTTCATCAAGTCCAGCATAATGTTCGCAAATATATCTAACTTCTGTTGTATACTTACTCATTCGCATTACCTCCATTATCAACGTCAGTTTCATTAACGTATCTACCCATATCTTCATCAGTATATGCCTGTACATCTGCACGGTATTCAACGTTAACATGTAAACCAAACATAGCGTTAATCTGTTTACAAGCCTGTTTTCTCATTTCCAGCCTTGTATATCGTGATGCTACAGTACTACCCATATTTCTACTCACTTCATCAGTAACCATACGTTCCTTTTTAATCATTGAAACATTGCTAATACCCAAATATGTCATAGCTTCATTCCATATTTGAGTTTTAGTTTCATAAAGTTTATCTGAAATATAAGGAGCGCCAGTTGTAATTGCTTGCACTTTCTTCATGTCAATATCTTTGCTTCCAAAAATAAAAGGTTCATTTCCATCATATTGTGCATAAAGATTTTTCATGGTTAAACGCTGGTTTTCATCACAAGTAATCATAATAGGTGTTTTCTGTGCCTTGATATTTACAACCATTGTTCTGTCACACTCATATAATTTTTGGGCAAATAATTCAATATCAGCTAAACAATTCGTGTGCAACATATTGTTAAATATGATAACAGAATTATTTTCGTCCAATTTCATATTATAACCATTTGACGCATAAGCTGTTCTTATTTTAGGTATCCTGTAAACATCTAAATTACCACCTATCATTGTCTGCAATGCAAGGTATTTATCCATTACATCATCTTTAAAAAACACAGCCATACCGTCAGAAAATAACGTTAATTCCAAAAACCGTGCGTCAACACTATCTGGTAAACCATCCCATTTAAACATGCTAATTGCTAATTCTGTTAAACGGTTATAGTAGTGTATATAAGTCCTGTTGTTTAAATACGAACTTTCCCACGGTCTTTTATTTTTTCTTTTAGCCATATCATCCTCCTATACTGTTATCAAGAGAATAGTTTCCAATTTCGCCACCATTTTTCCAGAATGTTATACCGTTATTATAACAACCTTTAATCTTAGCCATATCATCAGTTGGTACACTACCTACAATATTAACATTCATTGTTTTAACATAATTCCAATGAGGTCTAGTTGATATATTAGGTAATTTTACACGATGGATAGGATAGCCATACACATTCCAGTATTCGTCAATAATTTGAGCAAATTCTCTTCTAATATGCATGTGCATAAAAGCAAAGTCTTTTATGCCTAAAGCTGTCATAGCGGAGTTTCCCTGTGAATTTTGTGCTTGCGCTGGTAATGTCGCATGTTGAACTACACCAGCAACTACACCAGCAACAGCGGCTATTCCAGCTACAGCCGCAACAGGTATACCGCCTATAGCTAAAGCAGTTCCACCAGCGGCTATAGTTGCCCCGGCTCTTGCCATACCACCAGCAATAGCCGCACCACCACCAGCAAGTGATACTAACTGTGATACACCAGTTTGCGCAAGCCATGCCTTAAAACTGTCAGTATTATAGGAACACTGTGGAAAGCCATCAAGTATCATTTTTTCGTTATAATTAGCAATTACACCTTTATAATTTTTAGGATATAGCACAATTTGTGGATTGCATGACATATCACCAGCTAAACCAAAGGTACAATTATCTGGGTCAGTAAAATATTCATATGGAAATGAAACTCCCACACCATTTAAGTTAGTAACGTATAAAAAATTATATGGGTAAGTATATAATTTCTTATTTTTAGGTGTATATCCACCAATAGCACCAGATACCTGCTTTGATTTATTAACATCATAAACCTGTACAGAACCACCTATTGTACTAACCATATTTTTAGGCATCATAAAAACTGATACTATACCACTAGCTTTATTAGCTGTAGTTGCTTCATCAATAAAATCATTGACGTCTGTATAGTTGTCAAACACGTTATAGTATAAACCTGAATAAATTCCGCTATACATACCACCAGCAACATCGTTCAAATCTTTATCAAATGTAGCCGCAACAACAATGCTTTTTGCTCCTAACAAATTAGTACCATCAAAATCATCTGAAACGTATTCACCTAGTTCTAAATCGTCTGGTATAAGATTATCACCAACGTTATCCGTAGCACTGTGTTCTCTTTCTATGAAACTAGGCATAATTCTGTAATCAAAATACCATGTCTGCATAACATCAAGTTCAAATGTAATATTTGACGCTTCATTATTTACATATTCAACATTTGTTATAAAAGCATAAAACCATTTATTTCCAAATGATGTATTCTGAAACATGATGTAATTACAGTCATACAGATTATCAGCTAATATCCCTACACGCAAAATTCTTTCTTTACGCTGATAAGTATAATTAGCTACAGTATATTTTGCCAATGTAGCAAAATAACTAGCCTGTTCTGATGAACCATTGAAATGTATAGTATGCTGATATGTGTTATCCAAATTAACATTGCGTAAAATTCTTATAGTAGAATTTGGTGCGATATACATATTTTACCCTTTCTAATAGACTTATCCACAAATTAATGTGGATAAGTCTAACAAAATGTGTATTAAACGGCTGGTGTATTAACCTTAGCAGTTCCTTTTTTAGATACATCATAAGTACTTGTTGCTGTAACTGTAATAGCAGTTGACGCTGGCGCATTAGCAGATACAGTAACTTTACCACTGTTGTCAACAGTAGCGTATTCACTGTTCACAGACCATGTTACACTTTTTGGTGCAAAATTATCTGTAACAACGTTAGCACTTAACTGCACACTCTGCCCAGCTGATACTGTTGATACTGATGGTGTAACAGTAATAGAGGTAATGCTAGGTGTTCCAGGAATAAATAAAGCATTATTGGCAAACGGTGAAACAGAAAAAGTTTTCCATACATGATACCAATAATTCCAATAAAGACCCTCACCATTGTACTGTTCAGTAAAATTGTAGAAGTTGTCAAAAATCATAAACCAATTTTTGTCAACTAATACAGCTGGAATTGCGTCTAAGGCTTTCAATTCTTCCGAACTGATTTCTTCATATGTTGTATCACCAGTAAACAATTCCGCTAATCTTTCTGTATCAAGTGAACCAAAACTGTCAACAAGTACTCTTCTACCAGAAAATTCTGCTTTGTCCATATTAAATGCTGACGCTAACACTTCAACATCCATAGTTGCGTCAAAGGTAGAATTGATAAGCATATACTGGTCTGTTTTTGGCGAATTGTTTGCTACACCAGCAAGGTTGTAATCGGTACTTAAGAATGTAAATTTGTTAGAAGTGCCTTTGATTACAGAAACGATTGATTTCATGTTTTCTGTTGCTACTGTTGGAATTTCTACAGGATACATATGCCCATCTAAAATATGCCTAGCTAATAAGTATTTCATTGTCTGAAATTCATCATAGTTAGCACCTGTGTACATTGCGTCTACAATCTTAGCAATAAGGTCTGTAATACCCTGCCAACTAAGAAAAGCCTGTCTAAGCTGGTCATTTGCAATAGTAGCTTTGTAGTATTTCTGGTAATTCATAATATGAAATGCCGCTCTTACATCAGGAATTTCACGCTTAAAGATATTACTTTCCGCTACAGCTGGATCAAACTGAAATGGTTTTGCAATGTTTACAAAAATTTCTTCAACAGTTTCACCAAATTCAAGTAAACCTTTTTTAAAAAATTCCCACGGGTTTTCATACATTTTGGAAGTGATAAGCACACGTCCAATTCTGTTTACCAGTGCGGACAGAAATTCATTCTGTAAAGCCGGATAGTCCATGATAACTGCGCCAATCTGTCTAATGCTGTCAGCGTCAGCTGTAGCCTTTGGCACATAATCACGGTAATTCTGTGATGCATTGTTTCTGATAACGTTTAAAATATCAACGCTTGAATTTGTAAGTGTTACGATTTTTGGTCTAGTAGCCATTTAATCATCCCTCTCTTTCTTTAAATAACTCATCAAAAGTTTTGGTTTCACCATCTTCTTTTACATCTTCATCCTGTTCTTCTTTAATATCATCACCAGATTTTCCAGAAAAACGTTCCATGTACTTCTTGCGCCAGCTTGCGTCCATTTCATCATATTTCTTCTTCCAATCTGTTTTGTCAGCTACCCTTGTTTCATAATCAGAAAATGTATCTGTAACATCTTCCATTAAGGAAATAGCTTCATCTGATGTATCATCCCCTAATTTTGAACGAATAGATGTAATGATTTCATCTTTTGACCTAATAGACATATCACTTCACCTCCTTCCATTTTGTTGTGTCGAATAATTCAGATAATCTGATACTCATAGGGTGATTAGGTGATAACATAACCACACCGTTCTGAACCATTAATGTAAAACCACTAACATGCTGATATACACCGTCTTTAAATGGCATTTTATAACCTCCTTTTTAAGTATAACCATATTGGCATTTTTGAACTCCATTCACCACCATTTTGAGGTGGGTTCTGTGGCGGTACGTATGAGTTATTATACCATTCATACCAATATCTTGCGTTTTGCTGTCTAGCTGGCTGATTTCTATTTCCAGCACGTTCAAAATCATTAAGAAAAGCATAGGCAAGATATTCAGGATCTTTTGTGCTAACCTTAAACTCTTCAAATGTTTCTGGATAATCTGTAGTTGGTATCCACTGACCTGTTGGCACGGTTTGATTTACAAGCCAATCAAGTTGTCCGTAACCATCATCATGTGCATATCCATTTTCATCAGCCCATTTTGTATAATTTGTTGATGGCGTCCATTGGAAAAGACCAAAACCCAACAATGGATTTACTGTTAAATTCTGCCAAATTCCAGGGTTTACGGAGGACTCTCCTAAACTATATAGCCCACCAGCATTACCTAAAATACCACAAATACTTTCTACAGTAAAACCATTATTTAATAATGTGTTGAAAATTATTGTTGCGTTATTCTGCATTTCTCCTATTGACAACCATCTATTACCTTTTATCCATTCATTTACAGCACCGTTTTCCCACCTCCACAATTCTAACCAATTACCTCTGCTATTATTAGCATTAATAGAAACCTGTTCTGCTAATGGAACGTTAGCTGTATGTGCGCCCATTGTTCTTGTACCATCAAAAGCCATTTCTGTGTGTCCTGTTCTAATTAAAATATCACCAGCTTTCCATTCTTCCGATGGACTATGCTTTGTAAATCCTAAAACTCTTAAACATGCCGCTTCTGTACCAGTCCAGAATGGGTACGAACTTCCACCATTGGCAGTTTTAACATCAAAACCACCAGCCACTAAAGCATACCAGATAAAAGATGAACAATCATAGTAAGTAATACCATTTATTGTTTGCTGGTTCCGGTATGTCTGTGAATAGCCAACGTTATCTGCGGCACATTTTTCTACAGCCCAATTATAAGCGTTCTGTATAGATGGCATTTAATCACCATATTTGTTAATAATTGGCAATAAGTCATTTACGCAATTCTGGACTTTTTTTGCGTCATAACCAGCTTTATAAAGATTGTTTTTTCTTTCATCACCATTTCCAAAAGAACCACCGATAACTAATAACGCAACTGAAATAGTTTGCGGTAAGTTAATAGCTGTGACGTTCATATCACTCCTCCTTATCAAGCTTGTCTGATAGCTTAGTGATAGCAACTGTGTTGTTATTAAGTGCTTCACTAAGTTTGTTCATTTCTACTTTGTGCTGTTCATCTGATTTTACCATTCTCCAGAACAAAGCACCGCACATTATAATGGGAAAACCTAAACTCCCAACAAGTTGAATAATAGTGTTTGCGTCCATATGCAAAACTCCTTTCTTTTTTAATATTATATCATTTTGCTTGAAAAAAGTCAATGTATGTGTTATAATAAATTATGAAAGGGGGTGGTTTTTTGAACAGTGCATATTATGATGGAACAAAAATACTTAGTATGTTAGACATAAATGGTAACAAACCAGAATTATATATGATTACAAGTAATCGCTCTGGTGGAAAGACAACCTATTTTGGCAGATTGTGTGTTAATAGATTTAAAGAAAAAGGCGAAAAATTTGCTCTTATTTATAGATATAATTATGAACTAGATGATTGTGCTGATAAGTTTTTTAAAGATTTATCTTCTTTATTTTTCAATAATAGCATAATGACTAGCAAAAGAAAGGCTTCTGGTATATACCATGAACTATTTTTAGATGATGAACCATGTGGATACGCTGTTTCATTAAATAGTGCAGACCAATTAAAAAAATATTCGCATTTATTTAGTGATGTGGAAAGAATGATTTTTGATGAATTTCAAAGTGAAACAAATCATTACTGTTCTGATGAAATAAGAAAATTCATTTCTATACACACAAGTATAGCAAGAGGGCAAGGTAAACAAAGTAGATATGTTCCTGTGTATATGTTAAGCAATCCTGTATCAATAATAAACCCTTATTTTGTTGAGTTAGGTATAAGTGAAAGACTTAAAGATGATACAAAATTCTTGCGTGGTGATGGATTTATTTTAGAGCAAGGTTTTATAGAAACCGCAAGCAGAGCGCAAAAAGATAGTGGCTTCAATAAAGCATTTTCTAAAAACACTTATGTTGCTTATAGTAGTGAATGTGTATATCTAAATGATAACAAGGCTTTTATAGAAAAACCAAAAGGGATGGGAAGATATATATGCACTATTAAATATAAAGGTGTTGAATATGGTGTTCGTGAATATGCTGATTGTGGTGTTATTTATATTGATGATAGAAGTGATACTACATTTAGATTAAAAATTACTGTAACAACTGATGACCATGAAATTAACTATGTTATGCTAAAAAGAAACGACATTTTTCTTACAACACTTAGATTTTACTTTGAAAAAGGTTGCTTTAGGTTTAAAGATTTAAGATGTAAAGAAGCACTACTAAAAAGTTTAAGTTATTAAGGTATCTGCTTTTGTAATACTTAATGTGAAGATGTGGAACGCACAGGTGAAAGATACTGCCACAATTCATTTCGGTAGCGTACCGCATTAAGTACCCAAAAGTTACAGATATAAATTAAAAAGCTGATAGAATTATTCTATCAGCTTTTGTATTAATTTTCAAATATTATATCACCATCCTCATCAACTCTTACATCTGTTATTTGTTTAAGCACTTTTACACCATTATTCCAGCTTTTATCTAAGAAAAATACTTCATTTCTAGTGTTAGTTTTTTCACAGTCAATCGCTTTTTCTAATGCATTATATAATTCTTCTATAGTCACACTCATAATCTCACCTCATTTTATATGGTGTTTCAACTAATAGTATTCCACCTCTTATTCTTTTTGGTCTTAATTTTCCCGGTATACATAATCCTATATTAAAATCATCTAATTTTCTAGTTGTTTTTAAAAACTCTTTTTCTTCATCTGTATAATTTTCATCATCTTCTTTTGGTCTAAACCCTTGCATTGATAATTCAAATAAATTTTTACATTTTTTCGGCATACCAGCGCATTTTATATTGAAATAAGGATTTTCAATATCTTGTAAATTCTCTTTAACAATATGTTCAATATATGTTTTTTGCCTCGTAAAAATGCCTACATCCCAACAACTTTCTGGTTTCCAGCAACAAAAATTTTTATCATGTATAGTTACACCTTTTACCTTATCCCAAGGTAAGTCGCAATGAATACTATCTGTATCAGCATATATAAAACCAGATTTATTTTTACCATAATAATTTTTCTGTGCCGCTCTTATGGTAAAATTTCTTGCATAACTTGTAATCGCAGACCCTACTGGTATGTAACCAGGTTTTTTACTGTTCTCTATACAAGCCATAAATCCAATAGAGTAATCTTCTTTTATATATGCTACTTTAAATGAACTGTCTGTACTACTTGCCATTTTACCATATAAATTGTTTAAAAATAATTTTGCTAATTCTCGTAAAGCCCCCTTATTATTCATTTTCATGGTTTTATATTTTTCCATGTATTCATCAAATAAACCTATTTCTGAATAAAACCAGCAACCATCTAAGACCTCAAAATCTACTAATTCATAGTGTTCTTTTAACAACTGATAATCAGTCATTGTTAATACCATTTCTACCCTTGTATCTTTAACATTTCCGTTGAAATCAATGTAAAATGGTGAATACAAACCTGTTTCTTTATTATATACATCAGTTGTTTCAAGGCATTCAGTTCCTTTGTATAAATGGCTAGATTTTATTTGTATAAAGGGTAACATATCTTTTTTAATATAAAATCTGGTTTTTATTCTAACAAAATAATATCTATGTGGTTTAATTGCTTCATCTGGTATTATATTTCCTTTCCACATATGAGGTGTTCCAACAGGGTAATAATTTCCGCTTTCACTACTCATCATAGATGGATATAATGAATTAACATCAAATGTACAACCATTTTTATAAATTTTTCCCCCTTTTCCTTTTGCCAAATAACACCAACCTCCCCTATACGACTTTCTGATGTATTCACCAATATTTTCAAAACCATATACAGATTTATCTAAAGAAATTTCATACAAATTTGGAAAAAACATGTTATAATCATCTTTACCAACAGTTCTTTTATATTCTTTCAAACAACAAGAACCTATGGTTAAATCTGTGTGCCCCTCATTAAACATTATTTCTAAGGCTTCTTTTACAACAAGTACATCATTGGCAATGTATTTCTTTTCATCATCTGTTATGTCACAACCAGCATATCTAAAACCAGTATATTCCATATCAAGTTTTTTATGCTTAGTACCAAAACTTTCTCCTATTCTTTTAACACTAAAAGGTAACAATTTTAAGCTGTCCCTTATCTCAATAAAGTGACCACCTACTTTAATTATTATGGTGTACCATTGTCCTCTATCTGATACACTATATTTGAACGTGTTATTTTGCATTTCTTTCTCTTGCAACCACCTTATTTTAAAGGGATTTTCTGCGTCTAATTGTTCACAGGCTTGTTTGAAACCTAAATCAACCATTAAATAAGATAACCAAAATGCACCATCAAATTTTAAATTGTGGTAATACACTATAATATTTTGTTTTAATGATTTAAAATAATCAAATTGATCACTTATGCTATGAAAAATGTTTACATCTTCTGTAAATAATTCTACACTAGCACTTGCCCATACTTCTGTGTTTACCTGTTCTTTATACACTGTAGTTTCAAAGTCGCCCATGAAATACCTATATTGCTTTACTTTCATTTAATCTGGAAGTTCCCAGTCTTCTTCATATTCAATAGCTTCCATTATGTCTTTTTTATTGCCAGTAGACGCACCCGGCAAAAATTCAAGCATTTCAGAAAGTCTATCTAACAGTATATCTTCTCTGTACGCTACAGAATAATCAACACCTAAGCCCTGTGCGGCGGCATTTTCTAACATTTCTGCCACATCTTCTAATGAATAATCATTAATTAATCTGTTTAACCACTGACTAACAATCGGCTGTGCAACCTCTGGAAACCTTGCTAAATCAGCTTTGAAATTAGATATTATTATTTCTGCACCACTTGGAAACATTTCATATGATGGTGTATAATATTCAGATACCCCTGACTTAGCATTAAATCTTTTTTCTTTTCTTGTTTTTGCCGCTTTTTTAGCTGATATACTGCGCTCTATTTTTCTAGCAACATCACCAGGTATTAGTTCACCTGTTTCAAAATCTAATTTTTCAGATTTATAATAAATTTCTGTAGGCGTTATCTGCTTTAATTTTTCAACAGTTTTTCGTGTTACACGTTTCGGTTTTTCTGGTATAATGTTATCAGGTATAATGTACCCACGTTTTTCTGCCCTCCTTACAGCTTGTTTTAAACGCTTGACCTGTTTATTATACTCAATTTGTAAGTGTGTAGGTTTTTTTCTTTTTGCCATCTGTGAAACCTCCTATAAGGAAAAAATAAAAGCCCGACCCACCTATAAAAGGGGGCGGGCTTGTTGCAATTAAATTACAGAGCAAGTAAGAAACTGTTTACCTTTAAAGTTCTTGCTGTCAAGTTTGTAACACTTTAACTGCCAATCTTCATCGTCGCCATCTTCTGTCATTTCGTCCCAAATATCAGAGAATGTTGACCAAAATGCTTCTGACCCTGTAACGTATTTAGTCCCATTCGTGTCTACGATTAAGTATACTGGATAATCAACGTTGTCGGATTTTTCGTTATGCACCATTAACATAACCCAAAAATCTGGGTTAATGATAATAGGTTCGGCATTAATAACCTCGTCTAATTTAAGTGCATCACCAGTGTCCTTAAGCATTACCTTTTCTTTTTTCGTTAATTCCTTACTAGCTTCTGCAATTTTTACTGAATATCCTGCCATGATTTCTTTCTCCTTTTCTTATTGATTTTTAATGTGCGTCTTTTACAGGTAAAACTCTTGGCGGTAAAACATCTGCCTGTTCAATGAACTTCTGCTCGGTCATACCATAGAGTATTTCCTTTTCCTTGTAATCAACAACTGTTACGCACTTTTCAGTATCAGTATCAATTGCCTTTTTAGCTGCTTTTTCAACAGCTTTGTTGTCCTTAAATGTTCCAGATAAAATAATGCTCTTGTTGAAAGGTTCGGAGGTTTCAATGTTTAAACATAATGCATTAACCTCTGTTGCTACTACTGTTCGTGTTACCATACGTTCTCTTGCCATAATTTAGACTCCTTTTCTTTTTTATTTGCCGCATTATTGCGGAAATGGTAGGACGGGAATTGCACCACATCTACACTTGTCTACCATAATTCTATTTTAACAATTTTAACAGTATCGTTATGAATTAATTCACGCAATTTAATGTCGCTATATATGCGTGGCTTATCGATGTGAACTATCATTGTGACTGTAGGACTAATATATGTGTATTCACCAAGAACCAGTGTGTGACAAAATTCTGCACCAGCACCAACAAACTGTTCAAACAACTCCTTTAACACTTTATCACCTCTTTCACTTAGGAGGTGGGAGGACTTCCACCTCCCTGTTTTTTCAAGATGGCTTGTTCTGTTTTCTTACTACTCTTATATAGTAGCAAAGATATATGAACAAATTATGAACAAAATGTAAACATTATTTAAAGAAAATGCTGTTGATTTTGTTGCGATATTCTTTACTGATTTCATCAGCTAATGTGTCTGAACACATCCCATTTAACAACAACTCTGACACACCTTTAATGATACTATGGTAAACATAACTGCCGTTTATAATGTCTACAGAAATAATATCATAATTTATAACGTGAACCTTTACAACCCCCTTTAATCTGTTTTTTAGTAATCTTTGAACGTTTTCGGCTACAATTCTAACCATGTTTTTTCACTCCTTATAGTTTTATTTTTGGTGGTAAATCCGCATACTAACGTGGAGGCATTACCTTTGCGTACTTGATAAATTCTGACTCCGGCATACCATACAAGGTTTCTTCCTGTCGTGTATTTTTAATTGCTACACATTTCCACATAGAATTTCCCTGTTGCTCGTCCATCATAACCTGCGCATTATTAAGCATGGTCTTTTCATCCTTAATCATATTTTGCCCCAAAGGAAAATACTTTGTGCCTACCTCTGCGGTTTCAATATTAATAACTAATACCTCAACAGTTGTTGTCATAACAGTGCGTGTTACCATTCTTTCTCTTGCCATAATTTTTTCTCCTTTTCTTGTTTTTATAATCTCACACTTGTTGTGTGGAAAAAGGTAGGGTGAGATTTGAACTCACCTGACCGCCTGTCGGACTACCGATTTAACCATACTAAATATGAATTATCCTTTGTTTCTACACGCATACATGGCTCATTGTTTTTTTGTTAATAACCATGAGGCAGTAAAGCTAAATGTATTGGCGTTGCCTACACCAAAATCAGAACTATTTTCATCATTGACATATTCATTCACGCACCAGTCATATGCGTTCTGCTTTGCTGTTGACCAAGTATCATAAATGCCTCTTAAATCAAAAAACAACATTTACGCCCCATGTTATAAATTTCTTTACCTCTCTTTGTGCTGTACTTGTATTCTCTCATTTTTATTTCTCCTTTCCTTTCTTTGTACCTTTATTATATCATATATTGTACCTCTTGTCAAGTACTATTTTATTAACGAAGTTAAAAGCGTACTCTGCCGCGCAAAATCGGCTGTTTTCTCTTATTTACCTTTGGCTTACTTTCAACCTTTTTGATAGTTTCAGACTCCGCTGATTTTTCTGTTTTAACCGGTTGAGATTTTGGAATATCATCTGAGATTATTTCATTATATACCGCAGCTTCATTTATTCGCCCTTTATTGATTATAGATAAAATCTCAAACTTATCCATACCCTTTCCTTCAAATATAATATCCTCAACATTATACTGTTTACGGTACACATCAAATTGCGTCTGCACATACTGTTTTCTCAATCCGCTTAGAATAAGCAAAATTCGTGCAGTCTTAGTAATTGCTCTTATCTGTGCAATATAAGTTTCAATATCCTTAATCGCTGTATAACGCATTATAATAACAT